>Ga0208277_1000463_pt1 | contig 24125 bp, 11 predicted proteins | sample ETNtaG_5_FD_185782 | JGI IMG/M metagenome (GOLD analysis project Ga0208277, IMG submission 185782) | Marine microbial and viral communities from oxygen minimum zone, Eastern Pacific Ocean - ETNP201406SV205 (SPAdes) (version 2) | ecosystem: Environmental > Aquatic > Marine > Oceanic ...
TCGAGTAGGACACTCAGATCACTAGTGAGGTGATTTTAAGACCATATACGTACGCGATGACGACGCACCATCGACACGACGAGACCTTGCTCCATACCTCGCGTCGCCGGAGGGACACAATCGCGAAATCGGCGAGTTATGACTCAAGAAATGAAAACGAAAAAAACGAAATGAACGTCGACCCGCGACGGGATGGACCGCGGCCGGGGGGGTGTCTCTAAACCCTACTCATATCGAGTGTCGTGTACGTCGTCGTATGGACGTTGATCGAGTGAAAAGAGGTACAGTACGTGTACGAGACACCGCACGCACACGCGGATGGCGCGCGCATGGAACGGCACGTGCGAACGGTCGTTCGGTCGCGTCGCGCGTCGCGCGTCACGCGTCGACGGATGGTGGGTCGCGCGCGCGCGATCGTGGGGTGGTGCGCGCCGATGTGTGCGACCGCGCGCGCGGTCGCGAGGGCGCGTCGCTGGGCGCGTGGGGGGACGTCGACCGGAACCGTCGGTGGGGACCGCGAGCGGCGCGCGACGACGGCGACGCGGGAGGCGACGACGGTGGCGGCGGCGGCGGCGGCGACGCGGGAGAGCGAGGAGGGGGGGGTGGGGATGTATGGATTGCGAGGATTGCGAAGAGCGGAAGATTTCGAACGGTTGGCGCGAGAGACGGTGGAAAGGTGCGAATCCATGGCGCGGGCGCTCAAGAGGGCGCCGCCGAGCGCGGCGAGCGTGCGCGCGTTGGACGATATATCGGACGAGGTGTGTCGAGTGGTGGACGTGGCGGAGGTGTGTAGACACACGCACCCGTCGAGACGAGTGGTGGTGGCGGCGGAGCGAGCGTACGTGGATTTGCAGGAGTACGTCGCGTCTCTGAACGCGGATGTCGATTTGTACGAGACGTTGCGGCGCGCGCGCGAGGCGGACGGCGTGAGTCTGAGTGAGGAGGGGGTGAGGGTGGCGCTGACGCTTCAGGAAGATTTTGAACGAGGTGGGATTCATCTCGACGCGGACGCGAGGCGAGGATTCGACGCCGTGTTGTCGAGAAGTTTAGAGCTCGGGATGGAGTTTCAACGCAACTTGGTGCGCCCGGATTTCGTCAGGAGCGTCGATTTAGACGCCGAGGCGGTGGCGTCGCTCCCGCGGGCGACGCGAAAACGGTTTCGAAGCAGAGAAGAAGGGAAGACGTGGACCGGGTCCGTGGACGCGTCGAACGCGACGACGCTTTTGCGTCACCTGGGGGACTCGGAGGCGCGGCGAGACGTCTACGTGGCGGCAAACGCGGGTCCGGAACGAAATAAGGACGTGTTGGCAAATCTGATATCCTCTCGCGCGGGCGTCGCACATGCGCTCGGGTTTGAGACGTACGCGAGCTTCGCCACGGCGCCGTTATTGGCGCGAACACCGGACGCCGTTCGCGATTTCCTCTTGAGTCTGTCGAGCGATCTTCGTGAACGCGCGGGCGAGGAGCTCAAAATTCTTCGTAAATACAGCACCGAGAGGACGTTCACCGCGGCTGATAAATCTCACCTGATGGCTAAAGCTCGCGGACACGAGTGTGAGTTCGATCCGTCCGCGATTTCAGAGTATTTCCCACTCGAAGGTGTGATTTCGGGAATCGGCGAGCTTCTCGCGCGCGTCCTCGGGTTGAGAATAGAGCTCGAGGATTTAGCGCCGGGTGAGGGATGGACGGAAGATTTGAAAAAGTTGGTGGTGAAAACGAAAGATGGCGACATGCGCGGGACGGTGTACTTGGATTTATTACCGAGATCTGGAAAGTTTAATCACGCCGCGCACTTTGTGATTCAGTGCAGTCGGATGGTGTCCGAGCGGGAACGACAACACCCCTCGGTTGCCCTCGTCTGTAACTTTCCACCGAACACCGCGAGTGGGCAAGCTTTACTCAGTCACGGAGAAGTCGAAACGCTGCTTCACGAGCTCGGGCACGCCATGCATTCCGTTCTTTCCGATACCGAGTTCCAACACCTGTCCGGCACGAGGGCGCCGATGGACATTGTCGAAATTCCGAGTCATTTATTCGAGCACTTTGCCTGGGACGCGGACGCTCTGAAACTTTTAGGGAGACATCATCTCACGAAGGAGCCGATACCGGACGGGATGATCGCCACGTTGCGCAAGTCAAGAGATATATTTAAATCGATGGAGACGCAGCAGCAGCTGGTTTTCGCGCTGGCGGATCTCGAATTGCACAATCAAACGTCCGAGCTTTCATCCAACGCGATCGCTGAGCTCGCCGCTTCGATACAGCGCGAGCACAGCACTTTCGGTCCAGTTCCAGGTACGAATTGGGAGCTCAGGTTTGGACATTTCGTCGGGTACGGAGCGACGTACTACTCGTATCTCTACGCCGACATCTTGGCGAAAGACATGTGGGAGCGTTACTTTGCGGGTGACAGCTTGGCTCCAGGCGCTGGAGAACATCTTCGCGACAAATTATTAAAGTATGGTGGATCAAGACATCCAGAAACGTTAGTGAGAGGAGTGTTAGGACGAGATTCTTTAGTCGAAGTCGGGGGCGGCTTTCGGCCACGAATGGGCAATTAAACTACAACAAAAGAATTTCCTTCTTAGAAGATATAGTTAGTCTAATCAAATGTGATCTTTTTAGCCTTGACGGACATGTCAACCTCCTTGAAGTGCGCCCCGTACAGTTTGCTCTCCTTCTTCTTCACGTGCGTACCAAACTTTGTGAGATCGTCGGGGACCTCTGCGCCGGCTTTTCGCAACACGTTGACGAGTTCGCCAGCCCGCGCCTTGTCGTGCACCGTGAAGAAGGTGTGAGCCAAACCGGTCGCCCCCGCACGTCCGGTACGACCGATTCTGTGAACGTAATCTTCCGTCGTGAGCGGAAACGTGTAATTGATGACGTACTCAACCTCCTTGATATCGAGACCGCGCGCCGCGACGTCGGTGGCGATTAAGATTCTCGACGTGCCCTTTTTGAACGCATCGACCGACTTTTCGCGATCGAACTGGGACATATCGCCGTGAATGCACACCGCCGGCCACTCACGCGCGAGTCGCATATGGAGATTAGCGCATTCCTTCTTGTACAGGCAAAAGACGAGCGTTCTCGGAACGTCCTTGCCCTTGCCCAAATACTGCTTCATGACGCGCGCCAAATGTCTGTCCTTGTCTTGCGGCTCGACCACTTCGACGATCTGCGTGATGCTCTGAGAAGCCTTCAAGCCCTCGGCGCCGATTCTCACCTTGACGGGTTCGTGCATGAACTCAGCCGCGAGACTTTGCACGCTCTGAGGCCACGTGGCGGAAAACATGACGGTTTGTCGATCGGCTCTCGTGGCGCCCGCGATGGCGCGAATTTCGGGTTCAAAGCCCAGGTCGAGCATTCGATCCGCCTCGTCGAGGACGAGCATGGTCACTCGATGAAGTTTGATGACGCCCTCTTCCATGAAGTCGCGAAGTCGACCAGGAGTCGCGACGATGACCGCGGCTCCGCCACCGGCTTTCATCGCCGCCTTTTGTTCGTGCTTGGGCGAACCGCCGTACACGCACACGCAACGAACTCCCGAAGCCTCGCCGGCGTCGTCGAAAACCCTCGCCGTCTGTTGTGCCAACTCACGCGTCGGTGCGAGAACCAAACAAATCGGTTCGCCCGGTTTACACGCCGGTTGAGATCGAATTTGCGTCAGCGCCGGCATGCCAAAGGCGAGCGTCTTTCCCGAACCCGTCGCCGCGATACCGACCATGTCGTGACCGCTCATGACGATGGGCCAAGATTGCGCTTGAATCGGTGAAGGCTTTTGAAACTGCGCGGTGACTCTCAACAACTCTTTGCAGAATCCAGCGTCCGCGAACGTCGACACGGGCGCTAAATCCGTCTCCAACCCGTCGACTTGCGTCACCGCCAACTTTTCTCTCGCCGCCGCCAAATCACTCGCCGACATCGCGCGCAAATGTTCCGGCGCGTCGTAAAACACTCTCTGAAACTTTGCCCCGCTCGACGCGAGCGCGCGATCGCCCACGTTCGCCATCCCGAACGTTTTCCCATTCCCACCGCTCGCCGTTTCCTTTTTCACACTCTTGACCGCCCCTCCGTGCCCTCCATCTCGTCCACGCTCGCGCTCCTCCCGCGACCGCTTCTTCTCTTTCTTCTTCTTCTTCTCCTTCTTCTCCTTCTTCGCCTTCTTCTCACCCATGGCGTCCGTCCGCGCCGCGCGATGGCGACGACGCGCGCGACGCGCCGCCGCCGGCCCGACCGAGTCCGAGCGCGAGTCGAGATGTTGGAGTTTCAAGCCACAGTCTACGACACTTTGACAGTACAGTACGGGTGTAAAGACTAGCGAGCGAATATGTCATGTCGTCGCCCATCATCCATTCATCCATTCATCCATCTCGTCGTCGTCGCGGCACACGGCGTCGGTCGAGGACGGGACGCGCGTCGAGAGTATAGGGCGGCGTTCACGACTCGTCGTCGTCTTCTCTCGCGTCCGTCGCCTCGCGCGCGCGTCGCTTCGTTCCGTCGAATATCATTCATTCATTCATTCATTCGGAAAGCGAACGAACGACCGACGATGACGGGCGACGAGGACGAGGACGACGCGTTCTTCTCGTCGAGGGATCGAGGAGGAATACCGGCGCGCGACGAGGCGTCGACGAGCGCGAATGGGACGGAAACGGTGGATGGAAACGACGACGCGCTCGCGTACGCGTCTCGCGCGGTGGTTTTGAGACTGGCGACGCGCGAGGGACGAGCGGACGGCGCGGAGGACGTGCGACGAGCCGTGGAGCGATTGGGAGCGCTCGTGGACGCCCCGGGAGTGGACGTGAGGGATGTGAAGACGTTTAAACGGGTGCTGGTGCCGTGTTTGGAGGTGTTGAGGGCGTACGGAGACGGATTCGGAGGGGAGGAAGACGCGCGCGGGAGCGCGGCGCCCAAGGACACGGCGAGGACGAAACGCGCGTTGGAGAGCGTCGCGCGGACGATACAAAAGGTGATATCGGTGTGTGGGGACGCGTGTGATGAGTATTTGGTGTTTCGCACGTTTACGCATCTCTTGCGGTACGTGGTGTCGCCTCGACGCGGAGAGTACGAGACGACGTGCGCCGAGTTTTTATCGGCGACGAGAGCGCTCTTGAGGTCGACCCACGCGCACGCGGCGCTGAAGAGAAGGGACACGGCGTCCATGGTGGGGTATATGATTTCGGTTCTTTTGACGATCGCGAACGACGAAGCCACCGCGGGGTCTCTGGGAAGCAAACATTTGCGGTCGAGCGCGCTGCAAACGCTCGACGAATTGCTTCGGTGCGTCGCCGACGCCGACGCGCTCGCGTATTTCCTACCGGGCGTCGTGAGCGGATTGACGAACGTGCTCGCGGCTGCGAGCGGTGTTCGTCCGAACGTGGGCGCTGGTCCTAGTGGAACTGGTTCGGATGGGGTCGAATACGCACTCAGCGCCATGACGTCGCTCGTCACGTGCGTTCTCAACGACGGTTTGTATCCGTCCGTGAGACGGGACGCTCCACCGATCGATGGCGACGAGTGGCGAGCGGCTCTGGATAAAATTGTAAACGGTACCGCGAGTAACGACGGTGCGAATGAGACGCGGGATGCTGTTGAAAAATCGCAGTCCCCCGGGGACAAGGATGAAAGCGACAGGAAGGAAATCCCCGAGGTCGTCCGAGACGATGCGTGGTTGGAGTTTACGACTCCGCGCGTGACGACGGCTTTGGAGGGGACAATCCCGTACTTGGTCAAAAGTCATCGCGCGAGCGTGCGGAAACAGATTGTGAAATCCGCCGGCAGTCTGATACGTGAATGTTCAAACGTTCTAGACTCGGGAACTCGTTCAATGTTGGGAGTCTTGTTGACGCTAGCGGGCGACAACTGGACGGATGTATCTTCTCTCGCGGTCGATGAGTTGGAATCTCTCAGACGTCTCGGTCACGTGAACGAGTGTAGCCTGAACGCAATCATCGAAAATGATCTATCTTCCGTCGCGGAAAACCTTCGCCTATCAAACGACGAGGCTGCTCCGCAACTTCAGCGTCTACTGCTCGCACTTGAATTCTCAGGTGAAATATGCTTCAAAGATGCACTATTGTTCAGTCCGAGCGTGAGAGAATCGGTATGTTCCACGATCGTTCAATGTCTTCTGATTGAATCTCACGATTCAACCAGAAATCAGAGATATCGGTCCGCGCCGACGATAAGCTTGATTGACTTGGGAAAAGTCGGCGTGACGACGGCGAAAAAGTTACCTCGAAAGGTACAGCGGTTGCGGTACTTTCCCGAGTCATCTGTGTATCAAACCTTTGCAAAAATACTGAGATTCTTCGGGAAAGCGGCTTCGATGACGAACGAAGCATCTACGGAGTCTTACCTCGTTCCGATGGCTCAATTTTTCTTGAGCACCCTGCGAGACACCGACGAGTTCAGCGGTTTGGCTACGGCTGGAGCGTGGCAAAGAAATGCAACCGCTCACACCATCGCTCTCAACGAGCTCATCTTTGGTGCCATAAATGATTCAAGAGTGGACAAAAGCTTCCTACTTCGCCTCGCGGGTTTAGTCGTCGAAGAGTACGCGTGCAGCAGCGCTTGGGACATGGATACGAGGGACCCTGACACGGCTCTCTTCCTTCAGGTGTTGATGGAGGGGCTCGGTATCATCGGCGAAAGTCTCGGCGCTGATTACATTCGGAATAGCACTTTCTTAACCACTGTGCTCTGCCCATTGCTGGATAAGTTGGGTGATCCTTCAGTCGATGTCCGAGAAACAGCGGGTCTCGTTTTGAAAACAATCGCCGAGAGCGGCGAATACTCGGTGACCGGTGAGACTGATTCTCCGATCGGAGAACTCGTCATCGCCAATGCCGACTATGTTATCGACATGTTGTCTCGACAAATTCGCCATCTCGAGAAGCATTCCCGATCCCCACAACTCTTTGAGGCAATTTTAAGACGTACGGGAGCCGCGAAGCACATGGTGAAGCTACTCGCAGAACCTGTTCGTCTGGCACTGCGTACATTCTTAATCATGAATCGAGAGAAGAATCACATGCACACGGAAAACTTTCTACTCGTGGCAAAAGAGTACTGCTCAGCGGTATTGCTTGAGCTCCGAGGCATTCAGATGCAGTCAACAACTGTTGCGGATCGCGTGAAAAGTGCGCACCCGACGGAACCGGATAGTGACGACGAATTGACGGAAGTGTTTACTGAGAAATTGACCGAGATTCTACCCGAAGACGTCGAAACGACAAAGTCCAAATCTCTTGAACGGGTTCGTTCCATACAGTCAATGGTTGGTTGTGCAGTAGACGTTTTACGATCGATGAGTACGTTCTTAGAGACACCTCACGCTGGCGTTCGAACTTTGTCCGCCTCAGCTTGTGGGCTCGCCATAGAGTGTCTGAGCTCGGCGGAGTTGACGTTGACACACGAAAAGTTCATCCTAAAAGTACTCAAGGCGTACGGTAGCAGAGGATCAATGCCCTTTGATATCGCTTCGCTGTACAAGGATACACGTGTTTTACCGCACATTCACACCCTTTGGCCTCATTTGGTACTATCTCTGAGCACTCGCTTTCAGATTTCCATCGAAGCCGAAGCGTTCGAGGCAAGCTTGAAACTTTTACTCACCGTGTCGCGGTGCAGCGGTGGTGAGTTCATCGCGAAACGCTTAAACTCCGACTTGTGGCCGATTTTAATGCGCGCTTTGACGCAAGGAGTCAGTCACATCGAGAAGAAGAATCGTCCGCTCGACTTGCTCACTGTGAAGGACTCCAATGACGTTGAATTCAGTTCTGATTGGGATATTTCTCTAGAATTGACGAACACCATTCGCATCATGATTTGCGAGACGCTAGAATCGATCGCTGACTCTGCCGATTCGCAGCGAGCGCTCCAAGACATTGTGGCATCAGCGGTGCCCATTGTCGGAAACCTCTCAACGCAAGGGACGACGGCATTGCGTCTCGCGGCGGAAAAAACCATGCTTGCCCTAGCAAAGGTTAACAGCGATGAGGTCTGGCTATATTCAGTCAAAATGCAGGCTCAAGCTCGCGTTCCAATGGAAGTGCCGACTCCTCGTTGGCGCACGAAGGAACCAAAGTACGCTGAACAGTTCAGTCTTCCTCCTCTCTCCGACATACTCCCCGAGTGTGGGGCTCCGCAAGAGGAAGATGCATCTGCCAGGATGGCGACAACTCTCTTGAATACTTTAGAAATCTTTTAGACATGTAATTAGGTACTACAACTCTAGTTTGGTTAGTCTGTACGAAGTGGCGCTGTGGTAGCCGATTCGATTTGTCTGAGCACCACTAACTTCATGGATTTATGTCATCGTCGGATTCAGGTTCTAAAGGGGCAGCGTGCTCACAGGTGGACGGGTATCGTATTCCTTGATGTCGTCCGTTGTCAAAATACACGTAAACCTGATCAATCGTTCCCGTCCATCTGAGAAAAAATTGGAGTGGCTGGGAACCGCCCAATACCCGCGACGCATCGTATGTGGCGTATTGCCCCGCGGCCGGGAGGGTACCATCTCGCGTGATTGGAGCGTTTTGGTATAGCCCATACATCTGTTGAATATCGCTCATGGTCTCTCCGTATCTAAGAACTTCCGTGTGTATGCTATCGCCGAGGGTGATCTTCTCGTGCAAGTTGCCCGAGACGTTATGAAACGGTTGAAAATTGAACTGTCCCATAACGAAGGGATCCGCTATGCCCCGTAGTTTGTCGTTGATGTATATTTTTGTGGTGTTCGAAGCACCGTCATACGTGCAAAGAATTTTAAAGCGCGCTCCATCACGTGCTACGAATCCTCTACCAGGCACCGTGACGTCGATGACTCTGAGCCCGCCGCCGACGCTGAGCGGGAAGTTGCTGAACGAATCGAAATACGTCTGCGCACCGAAACGGACTTCACCTGCATCTGTGACGATGACTACGAGAGAACCTCCGCATAAAGGCTGATATGGCGCACATCCCCCGATCGTGATGATTGTTTGAGCAATGGTACCAGTGCACGGAACGCACCACCACCAAGAAATAAATAAACACCAGGGATCACAAATCGGAAGCGAATTGTACGTGACGACGACTTCTACGGAAATCCGGCGACCGACACGATTGTATAAACCTGTGCGCACGGAAGATTTGCTCGTAAGTCTCAAATCCTGCAAGGCGCATCACGGGCGAAATAATTTGGAAAATAATTATCGCATTTAATTCGCACCTGGTAAATCGTAGGAGCAGGGAAGCGTTGAACACTGCTTGAATCGACGTATAAGCCCCTCAATCAGCTCAAATGCGTGACCATGACGATAAGTAAAGTCCGCTGTTCTGCAACGTGCTCCAAATCTGGGTAAGATCACGTCATCGACCTACGGAACGAAAACGAAAAATGTTGTGAAATAATTATTTTTTTAATTCGAAATAATTTATTTACCACGTAAAGCTCGCCATTCAGGGCGTGCTGTCCCGTACCCATGTCCTAATCGTATTGTCACGGATCCCACTTCGTGCTCACAACGTATTTCATCGTACCGGTGAAACTATGCGTGCAAAATTATTTTCCCTGCCGAGCCTTGCGAAATACATCACAGCACGAATGTCGGGAAGGAATTCACTCACCGTGTTATCGGCCCTTCGGTAATCTCAGGGCCGTGGATTTGAGGTGCCGCTACGACCCCGCTCTGTGCACTGCAGAATGTACAGATGCATCGTTCATATACTGCGACGGTGAGATGATTTTCATCCTACACGTTAATAAAATTAATTAATTAATTGATAAGTTATTCGATGTGCGATATCATTGTACCGTTGTATACGTCGAAAGTACGCTTGTCAGCACGTCGCCGTGGCGGGCGTCTTTCGACTGCCACGGATCGTAAAACTCGCTTTCCACGTCGTTCGTCGCTATTTGTCTTGAGGAGACCATGAGCATAATTATATCGTACAGTACTGCCGTTGCGTGGTTCATGGCTTCTTCACCAGTCATCATCAGTTCGGCCAGCGTGAGTAACCAAGCTTTATCATTCGGTGCAAACACGGTGGAGTCCCCTTCGCCGAATCCGTGCACGATTAGCTCGCGTTCTAAACCGAGAGTGCTCGTTATCTCCCTGAATACGCGCAGCGTCGTCGTACGCAGCACTCTGTCGTACAGACTCATTCTGAATTCATCCGTCGGCGGAATCAACGCTGAATCAATTATTCCAAATACTCCATTCGTTGATAGCACATCCCTTTCAATGAACTTCGCCGTATTTAATCGCCCTTGGAGTGTCACTCGTGACTGAAATAGCTTGAACTTTGTCGGTGAATGTCTGCGTGACAGCACGTTTATTGTCTTCGCTACGGACGTTCCCGTGAATCTATTTGCGTCCGACTTTGAAAGTATCGGATAATTGAGCCGTGTCGCGATTCGATGGACGTCAGGACCGAGGCCCACGCGAAAGTCAATTCTTTCCGGGGTTCCCTGTGTAGTGCGAGTACTCATGATGTGATAAGTCACGAATTGTTGCAGGAGGTTGGCTCGATGTGGCTGGAATAGATCTACTAGCGTCCATCCTACATAATTCAGCATGAGCCGTATGGCATAATCGGTCGGAGCGAATACGACGCTGTCAACGAAAATATTGCTCTCTGTGGGGGTATCCAGTTCAAGCAGGATTTCACTATTGACGGGTGCTCGGAGCATCTCTGTGAAGATTGAAAGCTCATTTCGCAATGAAAGCTGACGGAAAGCCGTCAGTGTTGGTGGAATGAGCACATCATCCGTGACGTGCACCACTCCAGTGCATGATAAAATATCAGAGACAACCACGACGGCCGCATTTTCAAATCGTCGACTTGCCACGCGCGGCGCGGTCACCTTGATGAAACGTGAACGGATAGCGGCGATATCTACGTCCAATCGCAAAGTGCCGACTTCAATTTGTCCCGGCAAAGTGCTCAAGATAGAAGATGCGCCCGTCGGTCTCAATAGTTCGTCCTGTGTGAAGCTCGTTGAAAGGTACGAAGCCAAACTGACTGGTGCCTGTGCACCGAAAAGTTGAGTTTCACCGTAAAGCAGCACGCTGAGAAGAAAAAATTGATCAGCAAAGACTTCTTCTTTCGTCAGGTGCGTTTTGAGAAAGAACCGCTTCCAAGCCTGATTGGACGGAATGAAGTAACCTCGAAATCCATGATGACTCTCGTTGAAAGTACAGTCGCGCACACTCGAGGCTCCAGAATTTGGCAAATTGTATTCGTTCGTCTCAAACGTATTTCTCAAAGTTTCCGTGGCAAGAAAAGCTTCGGCGCTGATGCTTAACGCAGGTAAAGTCTGAGCTATGACCAGGACACTCGGGAAAACAAAAGTAGCGGTGAGCGGTATCAGCAGCTCGGAGATGAACGCACCACGCAGCTGAGGACAGAGTACCATATCGGTTGCAAAAACGTCTGCAAAAATTGTGGAAAAATCACTAAAAATCCTCATTTTACGAATATTTACGTTCTGTGTAATTTCAACTCTGACGGTATTCATAATCGTCGACGCCGTCTCGAGTTCATCGCCATCGCTTCGACTGCGCAAGTCGAGCGAACCGTAAATCACAGACGATTGCAAAACATCACACACGAAACGCGGATTCTCGGACATCTGTTCCAAAGTCAAATTGAATTTAGTAGACGCTCTCTCGAACGCGCCATCTGAGATGAGAACCAGGGTCTCCGCTGTCGAAGAAGATCCCAAGTTTCTGAGCGTAGCGTTACAGTGAGATTCCAACCCAATATCCACGAGTTGAGCAAAGAAGTGGAAGCTTCTTTCATTTGGAGAGTCTTCATCAACGGCATTGACGTCTGTATCGGTAAAATTACTCACGACGTCGTGAAGTGCGGCTCCGCTCAAGTTGGAACACAGTCCGTCGTATGAGTGGACATCAATCACGAGAGACAGAATCAGAATTAGCAGCACACAGACTTGATCGAAGCGTGGCATGCGACGATAAGAGATGATTGACGTCAAGCAAAGGATACCATACGTTCATTGCATTCAGTAAACGGCGAGGACTGAGGAATTGCGCGACTGGGGAAGCGGGAAACGGTGGTTGCTTGTTGCTTATGATGTCTAGTTTGATGTGACAGGCTATGCAGAATAATAATAATCTACGACGCGAACAGCGTGTTCTTATGCGCTAAAGCGTATTCAACCGTACCTTGAACTACTCCCGCCATGGTGACGACACCACCGATGATTGAGCAGATTCCGATGACGAACGAGCTAAACGTTTTTCGTGTTTCTTTGAAATCGACGCGAATTGGAGCTATTTCATACGTGAAGTATACTCCCGGTTCTTGCCCATTCATGCCCATGACAGAGCGTTGAGTCGTAGTAAACGTCTCTGTGACGCTGTACTGATGAGTACTGATATTTTGAGTCGCTGCTAGGGGTTCGAACGACGTGGACACGACATTCAGGAAGTATTGTTGAACCGCGTTCGGTGGGAGCGAGCGATGCGTCCCATCCAGAGGGCTCACGAGACCGGGAAAACGTTCTCCAAAAGACAACCGGTGTATAGTATGCGATAAATTCAGCGATGTCTGCACGTTGACCCTGATCTGTTGCATCCCCATCATGAGCGACCGACCCGGAGAAATAGAAAATCGGCCCGGAACGCGGTTCACCTCTAGATAACCTTTTACTTCGCATCCTTCCTCGGCTTCATTCATGAATGCCTTTTCAATACCTTCTGGAAATTCTTCGCGCAACAACTTCTGCACTCCAAGGACGCCTGCAAACGCCTCTGGGTGCCCCGCCTCCCGCGCGGCCACGCTATTTTCATTGCTAGTTTCGTTGAGTTCCTTGAGCGCTTGAGTCATCTCCTTGCGTTTATTCGGTTTCTCAGTAGTGATTTTCGTATCGATCACTTTACCATGTTTATCCAATCGCCTCTTTTCGATGTGCCCATCGTGCACGTCGTAGTGTTCTTCGCCGGCTTTATCGGCGGTGTCGAGCGTGATGAGATTACAGGCCAAACTGTGAAAGGTGATGTCGATGTCGATCTTCAATCGCTCAGCGTTGGGAATGACTTCGTGAACACCCAGAGGATTCACTCGCAATTCACTCACCACTCGGCTCGTTCTGTAGGAGAAAAACTCCCCAAAGAATAACAACGCGCACAACAGCGCGCAGACCAGAGTCGTTATCTTTCCCGACGTCGACTCGCTGACGTAATCCTCTTTGAGCTTCGGATTCGCGTCCAACGCCTTGAACACCGACGTCACCGATCGCCGCGCGGGTGAGGATTCGGGAGCTCGCTGCGCGTCCACGTTTCGACGCGTTAACCCGCTTCGATCGCGATGATTCATCGCGACGTTCCGGTGTGACCGTTCGCGAGCGCGACGACCGCGCCGAGCGCGACACGAACGCCGCGGGTTCCGACGCGCGCACTCACCGCGTGTGGAGCTCGGATCGTCACCGAGGACGCGCGCGCGCGCGTTGTGACGTCGAACTGCAGAGATGGGCACCGGGTCGATTGATTGATTGTATTGTGTTGTTGACACTCTAAGGTTCGTTCGCTCTCGCTCCTCGCTCTCGCTCGCTCATACAAGTATCGACACCGACGAAGATTCACTCCATCAGCTGCACCGCGGCGATGGATGGTATCTTCTCTCGCAATTTTTGCGTCACCGCCACGCGCACCGTCATCACCTTGGCCGCCGGACCGGTGAGCTTCACCTTTACGATGGGTTCTTCGATATCGATGAGCTCTAATTCTCCCCCGCCCGTGCCCGCGAGGTACGGTCTGATTTCGTCTAAAGTCGTCTCGACGTTTTCCTCGGTCAGCTCCAATCCCTCGAGCTCGTCCTCGACCTGAATCACCTCCATGATGTCGGGAATCTTTTCGAGCAGACGCTTCTCGATCCCCATGCGCATGGTCACCGTGCTCGACGGACACGACCCGCACGCGCCCTTGAGCTTAAGTTTCACGCTTAAACCATCGATCTCGACGAGTTCGACGTCCCCACCGTCGGCGATGAGGTACGGACGCACCTCGTCGAGGACGAGCTCGATGTTATCCGCGGTGAGCTCGAGCGTCTCCAGCGTCCCGTCCGAGGACGCCGCCACCGTTCGCGAGCGCGTTCGTCCACTCCCTCGCGCGTTCCACCGCATCGTCGTCGTCGTCGTCGATCCCGACGCTCGCGACGACGAGCACGCGCGCACGCCGCGCGTCGTCGTCGTCGTCGTCATCGAGGCACGCGCCGATGCGTTCATGATGATGTCACCCTTCGAAACGCGCGCGCGCGCACTCGTTCGTTCGCGCGTCGGCTCGTCGTCGCGCGCGCGATCACACTCCCGATTCACTCGCGCTCGCTCGCGTCCACGCCCTCTCGCGCGCGCGTGTGTCGCCTCGCGGTCGTCGCGCGCGGAGGGTTCTCGGGGGGTGACGTCTCCTTTTCAAGGTTCATGACTCGTCACGGAGTCCCCCTTCCTCTGAAAAGTGCATGCATGCATGCATGCGCGACGTCGACGACGACGCGCGCGTGAGGCGGGAGACGTCGACGCGCGCGGGCGAGCGAGGAGCGATGACGGCGTCGTCGTCCGCGATGGCGCACGTGAACAGCGGATTATTGATGCTGGCGCACGGAGGGGGGCGAACGCTGCGCATGGGCGTGGGCGCCCGACGGCGGGCGACGACGGCGACGACGACGACGACGACGACGACGACGACGAGGGCGGTGACGGTGGCGTGCGGAGGATCGACCACGGCGAGGAGAGGGTTGGTCGTGGCGTCTTCCTCGTCGTCCTCGTCCTCGTCGTCGTCGGGGTGGATGAACAGACGCGTGGGCTCGCCGCCGCCGCTCATTCGCGCCGACGCGCCGACGCTGCTGAGAAACGCGAGAGGGGTGTACGGAAGCGCGGCGGCGAGCGAATCGGTGGACACGAGCGAGACGGGATCAGAGACTCGTGATTTATCCAAGCTCTGGCTCTTGAACACGATGAGTCGTAAGAAGGAATTGTTCGTTCCGAGAGACCCGACGGGGAAGAGGGTGCAAATGTACGTGTGCGGAGTCACGGTGTACGATTATTCGCACATCGGTCACGCGCGCGTGTACGTCGCCTTTGACGTGTTGTATCGACAACTCATGCGTCTCGGGTACGATGTGACGTACTGTAGGAATTTTACCGACATTGATGATAAGATTATTAAGAGGTCGAACGAGAGCGGGGAGACGTGCGAGGCGCTCACAGATAAATTCATCGAGGCGTTCCACGAGGACATGACGGCGCTCGGATGCCTTCGTCCGACGGTGGAACCGCGCGCGACGGAGTGCGTGGATGATATCATCGCTTTCATCGAACGATTGATCGCCAAGGGGAACGCATATGAGGCGGACGGAGACGTGTATTTCGCCGTGGACACGCTTCCCGCGTACGGCGCGTTGTCGGGAAGAAACCAAGAGGACAACCGCGCGGGCGAACGCGTGGCTGTCGATGAGCGTAAAAAGAATCCCGCCGATTTCGCGCTGTGGAAGTCCGCGAAACCCGGAGAACCGACGTGGACGAGTCCTTGGGGCGAGGGTCGTCCGGGGTGGCACATCGAGTGCAGCGCCATGATTGAAAAAGTGTTGGGATCTAGAATCGATATTCACGGCGGTGGTCAGGATTTGGTGTTCCCGCACCACGAAAACGAACTCGCGCAGTCGTGCGCCGCATGCGACTGCGGCGCGCGCGCGGATGAAGATCCGTTTGTTCGATACTGGGTGCACAACGGCTTCGTGAAGGTTGACTCTGAAAAGATGTCCAAATCGCTCGGAAACTTTTTCACCATTCGAGAGGTGTTGGATAAATACCATCCGTTCGCGCTCCGCTTCATGCTTCTCGGTGCGCACTATCGCGCGCCGATCAACTACACGCAGCGTGCACTCGAGGAGGCGTCCGACAGAGTCTTCTACCTGTACCAGACGGTTCACGACGTGCGTGCCATCCTTCGGGACGCCGACGCGGAGGAACAGACGAACAAGAAACCCGTTCCTCTCGTCGTGGATGCGATGAAGCTCGCGGGTGAGGCTGAGAAACAAGTTGGCGAGGCGCTGAACGATGACTTGAACACGCCCGCCGTGATGGCGGCGCTCTCCGCGCCCCTGAAATCGATGAATGATTTCATGACCACCAAAGCCGGGAAGAAGGCCGTCGGTCGCGTCGGCGCGCTCAAAGCCTTGCTCCACACGGTGGAAGGCTTGATGGAGGCCGTGGGCATGCCGAAGGATGAGGAAAATGTCCTCCTGGGCGAGCTCCGCGGGCGCGCGCTGCGCCGAGCCGGCTTAACCGAGGACGAACTCCTCGCCAAAATCGAGCAACGCAAGGTTGCTCGCGAGGCCAAAGACTTCGCCGAGTCCGACCGCGTGCGCGACGAACTCTCCGCTCGCGGTATCGGCCTCATGGACGGCTCTGCGGTCCCCTGGCGTCCCGTCCCCGTCGTCGACGCGCCGTGATTCGTCCCAGCGCGCGTCTCGCGCGCCGCACTCTCTCGCCATCCCTAGTCCATCCATTCCATCCATTCCCAAAGTACACCACTCGAGTCATTCATTCCCATCGCTCTCACCTCGGAAACGCGTCCTCGCTCGCCCTCTCGTGCGTCGCGAACGGTCGCTCGACCGTGATGTCTACACTTCTCAAATTCACCAGTCACGACTCCCCGATGAGTCCGTAGTCAATCCCGAAACGACCGCCCATCGACGCGACGATTCGGTCGAGTCGGGAGGGTTTAGGGAGGGTTTAGTTAGGGTTGCATGCGCTGGGCAGCCGCCACCCCGACGCGATGGTTGGGTCGTCGTCGTCGTCGTCCGCAGAGCGCGTGCGTCGCGAGAGGTCGCGTCGACGCGGACGCGGTCGGTGGGAGAGCACCGTCGTCCTTTTCGTCCCTTTCGTCCTCTTCGTCGTCGCTCGACGCGTTCGTCGTCATGGCGAAGAAGCGAAAGGCGGGCCGAGCGAATCCGGGGAGCGGCGGCAAGAGGAAATTTTTCGTCGGCGGTGGCGGTGGAGGGAGCGACGGTGGGTCGGGAGCGGTGAAGAGCGCGTTCGAGAGCGTGAGTCATCGACGGAAGTTTGACATCTTGGGACGCAAGGTGAAGGGGGCGCGAGGGAACGTGCTCAAGGCGCGCACCGAGGCCGTCGAAAAGAGACGGCGGACGCTCTTGCGGGAACACGAGGCGAGCGGAAAGGCGAACGCGTTCGTGGATCGACGGTTCGGTGAATACGACGATGGATTGAGCAAAGAAGAGAAGAGCATCGGGAGGTTGGCGAAAGCGCGTCTGCGTCAGTTGAAAAAGTCGAAGAATTTTTCCCTCGCCGAGGAGGGCGACGACGACGACGACGGCTTAAAGACGCTGACGCACCTCGGGCAGCCGCTCGCGGAGCGAGATATGACGGCGAAACTGACGCATGGGGAAGACGACGACGATGAAAACTTAGATAAGGAGATGACGCGGAGCTTACACTTCGGTGGTGGCGATTTTGAACCCACTCTGAAGCGCGGCGACGACAACGCCGCGCCCGAGCGAAGAAAGTCCAAAAAGGACGTCATGGACGAGCTCATAGCGAAGAGTAAATTCCACAAAGCGGAGAAGCAGAAACAACGCGAGGACGACGATAACACGCTCACACAGCTCGACGCCGATTTTAAAGAGATTAGTCAGGGAGGCTTGTTGGCGGGAGCGCTTCGAAAAGCCGTCGGACACATGAAACCGACCAAGAAAGCCGCAGTCAAGGCGCCCGAGGAGAAGGATGAATACGACACGTGGGCACGAACGCTGGCGTACGAGAGACGAGGCCAAGCGGGGGACAGAGCAAAAACGCAGGAAGAGCTGGAGGCGCAAGAGAAGCTCGCGTTGGAGCAGGCTGAACGGAAGAGACTGAAGCGCATGCGCGGAGCGACGTCGGACGACGAGAGTTCCGACGACGACGGTCCGCAGGGCGGTTACGCCGCGCGAAGACGCAGAGCGAAGAAATCTGACCAAGACGACGAAGTGGAAGAGGCTTTACACGGTGACTCTAGCAAGTCTCGCGGCGGAGCTGAAGACTTGGAGGAAAATTTTACACTCGAGAGCGATGAGGACGAAGAAAGCGGAAGTGACGAGGAGGATTCATCCGAGGCGGACTCGTCTGAAGACGACGATGAGGAGTTGGATGACGCGGCGCGTCTCCGCAAGTCTCTGAAATCAGAGCTGAAAAACGTCGATAAAGGGTTGGATCAAGGAAAGAATCGACTTCGAAAGTTGGGAATCCTCCAAGACGGTGTCGAGCCAGAAGACGACGACGAAGAGGAGGACGATGACGATGAAGACGACGCGAGTGGTGACGAAGAGGAAGGCGATAGCAGTGATGAAGAAGATGACGACGACGAGGGCGACGAAGAAGAGGACGAGCGCGCCAAAGTTTTGCGAGAGATTGAAGAGGCGGAAGAGGACGACGTCCCCACCTCTAGCGAAGAGCGAGAGGCGCAGCCTTCTCAGAAACTCGTTACGAGCGCTAAAGAGAAGCAAAAGGCTGCTCCGACGCGAACGGACATACCTTTCACGTTTCCGATGCCCGAAAGCGCGGATGATCTCGACTCGATGATTGGCAACCACAACGCCGAAGACGCGTCGACGATTATCACTAGAATTCGAGCTTGCAACGCTCCGACATTGGCGGCGGAAAACAGAAAGCGAACACAGACATTATTTGGTTTGCTTTTGCAAAGATTCGAAATCTTAGCCGGGCAAAGTCCGTTACCCATGGACCATTTGGATGTTCTCTCTAGCCACATCGTGGATCTCAGCACCCGGGTGCCGTTTTTCACGGCCACCGCCGTCAAGGCCCGTGTCGAGAAAATGAGCGCTCGACTTCGTCAAGCTCTTCGTCAAGGTGAAACGGGATGGCCACCATCTCGAACTATTTTACTGCTGTCGCTGTTCGCCGCCATCTTCCCCACAACGGACAAGTCGCATCCCGTCATGACGCCGGTGTCGCTCTACATAGGCAACTTACTCGCGCACTGCGCCATCAGATCAGTCAAAGACGCGTGCCTGGCGGTCATTCTCTCAACCATGGCTAGTGTGTACTCGACGCGCGCGGAAAGAATATTTCCCGAAGCGCTGGCACTGATGAACGCTCTAGTTCACACCGCCTCGAGATCATCGAAAGATTGGGCCGTCGGCTTGCCCACGCACCTCGCCGAACAAATCGGTGGTCCGTGGTTGAGTGCGGGGCTGGGAACGAAAGCTGAGCAAACTTCCTTGCCTCAGGCATTAGATGGAATTTTTGGGCAAACTCTTGAGGAGAAGAAGCTCTCGTCGACTGCGTTGAACGGCGCAGTCGCGTGCCTCCGTCAATTATCGCGTGCCGCCGTGAAAACGCCATCTGCGTCAGAATTACTCTCACCCATCCGTGGATCCATCGTGAACCTTCGAAAAGCTCTCAAGAAGACGAACAAGGAATTGGCCGAGTTGTGCGACGCGTTTGTTAAGGAATTGGACGACGGGCTCGCGGGTGCCGTCAAATCTCCTCTTGCCTATCACAAGAAGGTTGCTGAGGCGATCAAGACGTACAATCCGATGTACGAAGAGGACGGATACCAGAAAGGTCGTGACTACGATCCGAATCGCGAAAGAGCCGAGGCGAGAAAGCTCAAGAAGCAGCTTAAACAAGAAAGCAGAGGCGCCATGCGCGAATTGCGCAAGGACAATCGGTTCATGGCGGATGCTCGATCTAAAGAGCAAGCCGAAGCGGCTGATGAGCGCGGCGCGCGCCAGAAAGATCTCTTGTCCTTCTTGGAGAAACAAGAGGCTGATTTCAAGTCTGGTGGTCAAGGCGGACAGATCGTCAAGAACAAGCGACGCGTTTCGAAAGGATCCAGACGGGCGTTTTAGTAAACGCAGCATCCTAGTTGTAACATAAATCTAATTTCTACGATAAATCACTAATCGGAGGCCTGTTGACGACATCGTTCGCTTTTTTCGCGGTCACCTTGAGGCTCTCGGGAAGGTGAGGAATGCGTGGAATTTGTGCGAGAAGTTCGGCGGTGCGACGGAATAAGCGCGCGATGTCTCCCTCGTCCAAAGTCGTGTCTCGGCGAATTTGATCCCACGACGTACCAGACGCCCAAGACTCGGCCAACGCCGCAATCTCATAACTTAAACTGACGGGCATATCGATTCTCGAAGACGACTGAAGATACAAGAGGTCACCCATGGTTGGTTCGAGATCCTCAAGAACTTGAACGAGCTCTTGCGAGGCACCGTAGAAGCACGTCGCTGGACGGTTATCCATGCATAGAGCGCCCGCGAAGCCGGCCAAAGTAGGCGCGTCAAGATCCGCAAGGGCTTCTGAAGACATCGTCATGCCGAGCCAAAGCTCGTTTTCGCCTCTCAAGTTTGCGCAAACTTCACCAAACTCGAGTAAATCGAGGGACTCCCGTTCGAGCGCCCCGCACTCGACGAGAATATCAACCACTCTCAGAAACTCGTCCCAACCGGCGGCGGAATACTCTTTAATCCTCTGCTCTATGTTATCTCGTCTCTCTTTGAGTTTTTTCAGCTTGGTTTCACGCTTCTTTTGCTGTTTCGCAGTTTTGCGCAACTCAGCGATATGCGAAAGCTGACTAATCTCCTCCCGAGTTTGTTGGATCTGCAACTTTTGCGCATCGATAAATTCTGCCGATTCAACCGCCTGATCAAGCATAGTAAAGTTGTTCGGATCAGTCGGAATGCGCTCCGCGACGGGCTTCGTCTTCTTCGATGTGTCTGCCTTCCACACACCGCCGCCGCTGGCTCGTATCCATCGCAGGCTGCTCGACGCGGGCGGCGATCCGACGAGCTCAAAGTCGGCCAAATGCAACGCATCGTCGCAAATGTACTTGACTCTATCCGAATAAAAACGGTACCAATACCCATCACTCCCAAGAGCCGTGAATTCACCCATGGGATACGGTTTGCCGACCGCGCTTGCCGTTGGCGCGATTTTAGCCGCCGGAACCGCTTCGACGACAGCCGCGGCGATGACGCCTCGAGGTAACCCAACGTTCTCATCAAAAGACTGCAAAAAATCGTCTTCAGAGGATCCATCGTCGAAATCGCTCATGAGACGGTCAAAATCGACCGAAGCGTCGTTGCCGATATCTTGCAATCTCCACTCGCCGGCGAAATCCTCTCCCTCAACCTTCATGGAGTCGTCTTCAAATAACGCGATAGTGGCCGATTTACGCTCTTTTCGACGTCGAACGGCGTTATCCCCGATATCGATCGCAACTAGAACGGGACCCGGTCTCGTCTCGAGCTCGCATCGAAGAGTCTCGCGTATCTCGTCCGCTTGCGCTTCGGCGGCTTGTCGCACTAAAATTTTGAGTAATCTTTTTTCCTCCTTCAATCGCTCATCCAATTTCACGAAACGTCTCCATTCACCTGCTTCTTCATCGCTGTTCGTTTCTTCGATCTGAGCCGTCAGAGTTTTGATCTGGTCGTTTGCGCGTTGGAGTTCGCGTTCGCGAACCGAGCGAGCCTTCCCCCCGAGATAGTTGCCGAAACTTCTCTCGACAATGCCTTTTACCTGCTCGAGAGACCGACCTTGTAACAAATTCAAAACCATGCCGTAGGATATAGAGAACTGCGACTTCAGATTTTCTGGTGGCGCTAACACGAGCTCGAAGGCTTCATCCGGTCCCTCGAAGGGTGACTGGCAGCAGACGACGTGACCCACGGTGTCGAATCCGCGTCGCCCCGCACGTCCAGCCATTTGCATAAATTCGTTGGACGTCAAAAGTCGAGGGCCCTGGTCGTCACGCTTCGACAGAGCGCTGAGAACGGAACATCTCGCCGGCATGTTCACTCCCGCGGCGAGCGTTTCGGTGGCAAAGACGACTTTGATCAAGCCGCGTTGAAACAACTTCTCAACCAAACCTTTCCACGCGGGAAGTAGGCCGGCGTGGTGAGACGCGATCCCTCGACGAAGAGGTTCGACCATATCCGATCGAATCGCCGCCTTGTTTTCTTGAGAAAACTCTTTCAGGGCGTCGTCGATTTCTTGTCGTTCCGCTCGAGTGACGAGATTTCCGCCAGCCTGTACGAGATAATTGACAGCCTGATCGCAGCCTTTACGACTAAAAATGAACCACACGGCGGGAATCATATCGCTAGCGATGAGTTGTTGCACCGTGGTTTCCACGTGCGGAACGAATCGTCTTCGAAGAACGCGCTCCGATTCTCGTCCGTTTTGTCCTCGTCCGTAGTCATCCTGTTGCCCCCAGTCATTGTTGTTTCGTTGCAAAAGACCTTCCCTGGTGAAAGGATACAAATCGTGATGCAATTTCGTGCCTTTATAATTCATCAACGGGCCGATTCCGGGATACATTCGCGATGGTTTCATGCTGTACTGCCACGTAAGAGGCACCGGGCGATAGCTGGACACCACCGTCTCGCACCGTCCGTGCACTTCTTCAATCCATCCCGACAAGTCTTCCGGGTTACCCACCGTGGCGGAAAGACACAAGAGCTGTATGCGAGATGGACAATAAATGATGGTCTCTTCCCACACCGTCCCTCTCGATCGATCGGCGAGGTAGTGCACTTCATCGAGAACGATGATGCTCACGTCTGCCAACCTCTCGTCGTCTCTCCCTCCCGCGGCGCTCGAATACAGCATATTCCTCAAAATTTCCGTCGTCATGATCATCACGTCCGCGTCACCGTTGATGTCGACATCTCCTGTCTTTAAACCGCACCGTCTCTTTCCGAATATTTTCTGAAACTCTCGTAACTTTTGATTCGACAACGCCTTCAACGGCGTCGTGTAAATCGCCTTTTCGCCCCTCGCCAACGCCGTTAAAATCGCAGTCTCGCCCACCAACGTCTTCCCGCTCCCCGTGGGCGCGGACACGACGACGGACGATCCATGTACCAATAATTCGGTCGCCGCCACCTGAAACTCATCCAACCTGTACGGATAAAACTCTTCGATGTCTTGCACCGACACCGGCGCCGTCGCCGCCTTGTCCAGAAGCGCATCCAATCTCTCCGAGTCCGTCCCTCGCTCCACCGTCGATCGGTTCTCGTCGTCCTCGTCCACGACGAACGACGATAACGATGCCGCCGCCGTCACCGTCGACTCGCGCGCGCGAGCGCGACGGTCCACGCGCGACGGTCCGCGCGCGACGCCCCTTTTATTTAAAACGTCGACGGTGTCGCGCCGCGCGCCTCGCGGTCCCGCGACCGCGCGCGCCATCCTCGGCGCGACGCGCATCGCTCGAGACTCGAGACGCGCGACGCGGTTCGCGTCCGCCTCGACGACTCGAGACGATCGCGTCCCGCCGTCGGCGTCGGTCGCGGTGTGTCGTCGCGCGCGCGCGAGAGAGCGCGAGTGAATGATTGTTTGACTCGAGGGCCGGGGCCGCCGACGCCGAAGACGAACGCGCGTGTTTGCTCGATGGTTTGTTTGTTTGTTTGTCAGTTTGTTTTACACTCGCGGGCAGCGCGCTCCTATTGGACTACTAGTGTTTTGATACTCGGACCGTCGTCAGCTCGGTGAGCACGGTCCGGTCTAGTGACGGTCGTTCAGCTCTGTAATTTAATGATGAAGAGAAGAATGAGAAAACACAACGCGATGACCGCCGTCGCGATGCACGCCGAGCGACAATTCGACCCGTGGCGCATCATTTGTCTCACCGCCCTCGTCGCCGCCGTCAATCTCTCTCTCGTGTCCTCCACCTCGTCCTCCACGCCGTCCAACAATTTCGCGTGTAAATCCAATTCGTCGTTCACCGCGAGCGAGACGTCCCTCGTGCGAGAGGCGACGATGGATAATTCATCCAACGCGTCGTCTTGTTCGTCCATCGTCTCGCGTTGTCGACGCAACAAAATACGCGGATCCTCGACGTCGCCGTCTTCGTCGTCGTCTCGGCTCGCGCCGCCGCCGACGTCGCCGACGGCGTGATGCGATTCATCGTAACCCGCGCTGGTCGCGGCACCACGCGCGGTACGACCACCCCCCGTCCTCCTCCTCTCCGCGCACCGTCTCACCGCGTTTTCCGCCTCCGCCTCGAGCGCCTCCACGGCGTCTCGTCGTCGTTCTCGTTCGCTCGTCGTCGTCGTCGTCGTCGTCGTCGTCCCCCCGTTCTCCTCCCTCG
>Ga0208277_1000466_pt1 | contig 24060 bp, 21 predicted proteins | sample ETNtaG_5_FD_185782 | JGI IMG/M metagenome (GOLD analysis project Ga0208277, IMG submission 185782) | Marine microbial and viral communities from oxygen minimum zone, Eastern Pacific Ocean - ETNP201406SV205 (SPAdes) (version 2) | ecosystem: Environmental > Aquatic > Marine > Oceanic ...
AAATATCCAAAAGATAAATATAAAGGGCGATTCTAGTTTAAGGTCAGTTAACATGAATAGGATTCTTTCCATTGATGTATTCAGAGGGGTGACAATGTTTTTCATGCTCTGGGTCAATGACTTTTGGACCCTGACTTCAATTCCTAAATGGTTAAAACATGCAGCTTCAGGCGAAGACTATCTTGGTTTTTCAGACCTGATATTTCCTTGGTTTCTTTTTGCGATTGGCCTTTCCATACCCTTTGCTTTTGAGAGTCGCCTATTGAAAGGTGAAACGAGTTTTATCGTAGGAAAGCACATCCTCTCAAGGACAATTGCTTTACTGGGAATGGGTCTTTTTCATATGAATATGGAAATGTATAACCACCAAACATCATTGATCACCAAACCAATATTTGTAATTATTTCAACCCTGGCTTTTTTCATGATATGGAATGATTATTCCAGGCTCAATTTAAAGAGCCACATCTTTGTAAAGATCATGCCATACCTTGGAGCTGTAGTCCTTGGTCTAATGTTATTGATCTACAAAGGGCAGGACTATGATGGTAATGCCATTGGTTTTAGTATACACTGGTGGGGTATACTAGGGCTGATAGGATGGGTCTATTTGATCTCTGCCTCAACCTATTTCATATTTAACAAATCATTGGTGGCCTCGATAATTGCTTTTTTCACATGCCTAGCAATCAATGTTATGAGCAGTAGTGGAATCTCATACGCTATTTTTTCCTGGCAAAGTCCAGATTGGATTCCTGGTAGTGGAGGGCTCCAAGCTCTTGCATTTGGTGGTATCATCACCTCTCTTTATTTAATCAAATACAAGAATGAGGTCAAGACTTTGTATGGTATCCTAACACTAATAGGGGTATCGTCACTCTTTTTGGGAGTATTCCTTAGAAAGTATTTCATCATAAGTAAAATAGGTGGCACACCAACTTGGATATTGATCTCAATGTCAACTGCACTATTTCTATTTGTTATTCTTCACTGGTTGGTTGATGTAAGAAAAAATATCGATTGGTATAAACCAATAGAGACTGCAGGTACCGCAACTCTTACCTGTTATTTAGTGCCTTATGTCTATTATAGTATTAGAACATTGAGTGGTTTTCAATTACCATCGCTCTTGACAACGGGTATTGTTGGTCTTGCCAAATCAGTTATTTATTCTCTGATCATTATCACTATTTCTTGGGCATTGACAAGAGTGAAGGTACGATTAAAGATCTAAGTACTTGATACTATTTATATTAGTAGGTTTGGTCTAAACTCTCTGAGTACATGTTGAATCAGAATCGTTTTATCATCAACGCTTATAAAAATTCACATAAAAGAGAAAATCATATGAAATATCTTCTTAGTATACTTTTTTCAATATCGATCGTCTTGGCATCTGATACTTACCCAATCAATATCAATGATATGTTTAAATATTATCAGCATAAGCATCAGATATATAGTCTGGAAGACCTAGAAAGATCAAAATTTAAAACTAGCTCTAGGCCACCTAGGTCAAATAGAGAACGTGACCCATCCGATCTGATCGGTAATTGGGAGCAGAAAAAAATGGAAATGGGAATGTATATAACTGTGGATACGGATCAAACAGCACCTACCATGGGTAGCATGTCTGCAATGGATCCTGCTGAGGGTGGAATTATTATATCCAATGATGAATTTACCACGGAATTAAACTATCTAAGTTTTGGAGATCTATTCGATTTTAGGCAGAGGGATAGAGATGCAAATGCCTTGCAACATGCGCAGGATTATGTTGATAGTGCAGCAACGCTACAAGGTCAGAGCCCTTTTGACTTAATGCTAGAATTTGAACTAGCCATCTCGGATACTAACTCTAACGTTGTGACAGGAGGCCTTGGGGGTGATGACCCAGGTAATTGTGACATAAACTGGCCAGAGGACCCTTACCATATGGCAGTCTATTCATTTGTTTCTGAATATGTACTAATGGAAGGAGCAAGCATAGGTTGTTTTCTTGATGATTCTGATCTTGATCTGACCTATGGATATGTAGCTGAGGAAATTGAATCAAGCTGGGATGGTGATGGTGGTGGCAATGACGATGATGATAGTACTTCTTCTGAAGGTATGGTCTTTATGAATTTTGATATTTTTTCTCTATTTGCTATTATGTTTGGTCTAGATGTTGGAATAGAGAACCCAATGATAATGACACTTGATAGTGGTTACGTCATGGCTGCAGATTTGAGCGATACTACAGGCGGTTATTATGGAGGGCAATACATGGCTATGATTGATACCAATCAGGTCTCAATTGATTTGGAAAACTATGAGTTTATTTTTGCTGACCTTACAATGGAAAGTTACTATGGTACCAGTTCCATTAATGTCAATGGCACAATTGGTGCAGTTATGTATGAATTAGAGGCCGGAGTCGAGACTGAGATACCACTTCCATCCATGCTTTTAGATAGTGCTTTCAATGATGCTGGTGAGGCTTATTTGAGTCTTTACGAAGATGGATCAGGAATGACCATCAATGTTGAAGAGGATGGTTACTATGGTACTATGGTCGATACGAGTTTTTTTACGTGGAATGCGACAGAAGATTCGGTATACATACTTTCTTATGATGATGATTACGATTCTACGGTGGTTGATGTAATGGTATACTACTTCAATGATGACACCTTAGAAATTGTTCAAAGTATAGACCCTTGTGAGGATGGAGGATATTACTACTATTATGACTCTTATGATGATTGCTTTGAATATGGTGAATGGGGTAATTATGCATTTGGAGTTTCTGGAATACAAGATTTTCATCAAGATGTGATATCATACTTCGTTCCATATGATATGGTTTCAACATCTGATATAAACCCAATGCCACTGGATCATAAATTATATCCAGCTTATCCTAATCCCTTTAACCCAGTTATTACGCTCAGTTATTATCTTGCATCGGATGGTTTTGTAAATATCACCATTTATGATATGATGGGCAGAAAGATAAATATTTTGGAGAATGGACCCCAGACAGCAGGTCATGCAGAAGTGCAATGGAATGCGATGAATGACCGAGGCCAGGCAGTTTCAGCGGGTGTATATCTTTATAAGATCCAGGTTGGTGACAAGATGGATACTAGAAAAATAGTACTCTTAAAATAAGATCATCTAATATTCAATAAAAACCCCGTGCAAACGGGGTTTTTTGTTTCTAATTGGATAAGTAGATTGATACTCAAATAATACAGTTGAATAGTAATAAATATGTAAGGAATAATGATGGAGTCAAGCATACCGATTACTCACATGTTCACTGATGAGAGTGGGCACACCAGGTTTCAGAAGAAATTGTTGCCGCTAGAACCAAAGACAGGTCTGGGTTCTGTTGGACTATTTTCAGGTCTTTTCGTGAACCAGATCCTTGATGATAATTCAGGAGATATAAAAATGCAATTTGCCGTTACGCCTGTTCCTGACCAGAGCGATGGAGAAGGACCTAAGCTGGCGCACACTGCACCAAGAAGACAACTTGTCATTACCTTGGGTGGATACTTGGAATTCAAGAGCTGCGACGTTGACATTATGGATGAAGAGCATCAGACCATCATTACCAAAGGTCAGATACTTCTTGCTGATGACCTAGAAGGTGCTGGCCATGTATGGCAGTTTTTAAAAGACGAGCAAGGGAAATTACATCCATGGGTTCGATGTTATGTTCATTTGGGGGAGGAGTATGATCATCTAATGTCCAAGCTTAAGGGAGATGTGGATGAATAGACTAGAATTGACGCCAGCAGAGTCATACCTATTATTAGACATAGATAATAAGGATGGCAAGACCCTCATGAAATATAGTTTGATCAATTTGTTATATAAGAATGTCTTTAGCTCTGAAGTAAGAGAAGAAACAGAGGGCACTGTATTTAAAAAAGTTGTAAAAAGAACCTATCTATCAAAGGGAGATCGGTTTAATGATTTGGAACTTAAGACGCATGAGAAGATATTTTGTTCAGCGATGACGGATGATGAGATCGAACTCACTGAGTTCATAAAAAAAATATTTGATCAATACAATTACGATGACTACTATGAATTAATGATGAAGATGCAATCTCAATCGGGATTATTGAAAATAATTGAGGAGAGGGTGTTCTTCAATATATTTTCCAAAAAGAGGAAGGAATTGACTGAAACAGGAGAGGATGTTAATTCAAAGATCAAGGATATACTCTCCACTGGTAAGAAGAATCTAAATGATTGGGTATTGAATGAGCCTGCTCGGGCAAAGGCATATATGGCAGCATGTGGTGTGAATTTAATTTTATTGGAAGGACATGATATGGGGATGTTACAGTCCTATGAGAGTAAGCTAAAGGACATAGAAAAGCAGAAACATGATGACAGCGGTTTTATTTTTTGGGGAGACGATGGAAATAGAATCAGCGATGATCTGAATCTTCAAGATGCTGGAAGCATGGACTCGATTTCTAATGATTTCAACAGTGTTAGTGCGTTTGATTCATTTGATGGTTTGGATGCTGGTTTTGATGGTGCTTCTGGAGGCGATGGAGGAGGAGGCTGCAGTGGCTGCGGTGGTTGTGGTGGAGGATGACCAAGGCAACATAGAATATGCCAGAGACCCGATCTGGTTAAGGATAAACGGACTTATTTTTGATGACAACAGCCACTCACTGACCTTTTCCAAGCGATTGGCTCGAGAAAATAGGTGGGCACATTGGTATGCGTTGGATGTGATCGAGGAGTATAAGAGATTTCTATATTTGATGGCCGTAGCAGGTCATCCGGTGACTCCATCCATTGAGGTCGACCAGGCTTGGCATCTCCATTTAGTATATACTCGTCACTACTGGGATGATTTTGCTAAGCACATGCCATTTGAACCCCACCATGGCCCTACTAAGGGTGGTAGTAAGGAGGGTGAGAAATTCACTGACTGGTATTCCAAGACGCTTGATAGTTACAAGATCATATTTGGAATGAATCCACCTGTCAATATCTGGCCTGATCCAAGTGTACGATTTCGTGATGGACAGTTATGGCAATGGATCGATACCTCTCAATATGTTCTGGTGCATCAGTCCATGGGCTTTGTTATGATATTGATAGGACTCTTATTCTTTTTAGCGCTAGCCTGGTTTGGTACGGCATGAAAGACATACCCTCCAAGGTAGAGACACTGATCATTGGTGCAGGACCATCAGGTCTTGCCTGCGCAATACAATGTCAGAAAGATAACAAACCTTTTTTATTAATTGAGCAATCCGATAGGGTTGGAGGAAGAGTAGGCTCATTTGAGGAGGATGGATTTATCTTTGATCTAGGATTTCAAGTCTACAATACGTCATATCACGTGACGAATTCCCTGCTAGACCTTGATGTCATAGGCCTCAATACCTTTCGACCGGGAGCGATGATACACGATGGTGTGTCTTTTCAGATCATCTCGGATCCATTCAGAGACATTACCCAGGTCTTTGCAACATTATTCTCAGATATTTCCACCATAAGTGATAAGGTTAAGGTGCTAAGATTAAAGAATTCCCTCAAGGGCTATGAAATTAATAAAGACAGTCTGGAAGACACTGATACATACCAATTCTTATCAGAACAAGGGTTCTCGAATAGGATGATAGAGATGTTCTTTAGACCATTCTTTTCAGGTATTTTTTTGGAAAATAAACTTGAGACCTCATCAAAATTCTTTAAATATGTTTTTTCAACATTTAATACAGGCCTTGCATCCTTACCAAATGAAGGGATGCAGTCCATTCCTAATAATCTTTTAAAAAGAATAGATAGTGAACATGTTCTTTTTGATAAAAAAGTTGTCAAGATTGACCAAGAAAGAAACGTCTACTTTGAGGATGGTAGTTCTTTGAGTGCTGAAAACGTGATCTTGACCGGAGGCAATACTAATATTGCGACTGGTCCATCTAAGGAATACAATTCTGCCAAGACGATTTATCTATGCTCAAAGGTTACTCCGTCTAAAATGGAATATATTCACCTCTATCCTTGCGATGAGGTTATAAATAACATAGCAATACCAACAGGCATATCTAGCTCATACTCAAAAAATGGTGACCATTTGTTTTCTGTGACTGTTATTGATAATGGGATGTCCAAAATAGACCTTATTAATAGTGTTCAGGGAAAATTGGCAGACTATTATGGAGGAGTAAAAAGTGACTATGAATATTTGAAATATCTTGAAATAGAAAAGGGAACCCTGAAACAGATGCCTGGATATTTTAATGGCTTAGTAACAAATGACAATGGTATGATATTTTCAGGTGAGAGTCAGGTGAATGGGAGTATTGAAGGAGCGGTCATTTCTGGTATTGAAGCAGCAAATTTAATTTGATCTTTAGTATCAGGATCATTGTTTGGGGTAGAGTGAACATTGCTCAAAAAGATCAACAAATGATTGGACGGTATGCTCGATTGGCTTTGAATATCCACCACCCATAAAAACTACCAATGGAGACAGTCGTTTTTTTGCGAAATCAAATACCATTTCATTTCGTTCAATCAGTCCATCTCTTGTTAAGGATAAATGGCCAAGACCATCGGAATCAAGTACATCAACACCTGCTTGAAAAAAAATGATGTCACTTGGTACTTGATGTAGTCTATCAAGACTCTGTTGTAAAATATTAAGATACTCTTTGTCATTGGTCCCTTTTTTAAGCGGCAGGTCAAGGTTACTGACCATCTTTTTTAATGGGAAGTTTGACTCGCAGTGCATGGAGAATGTGAAAACACTATCTTCATTGGCAAATATTGATGCAGTCCCATCGCCTTGATGAACATCAAGATCGATGATCAAAATGTTGTTAATCTGTTCGTGATCTCGAATCGCTTTTTTTGCGCAAATGGCGATATCATTGAAGATGCAATATCCAGAGCCTTCAGAGTAGTGAGCGTGATGTGTCCCCCCAGCCATATTTCCGGCGATACCATTCGAGCTAATTGCAGATTCTAATGCCCCTAGACTTCCGCCCATAATGTACATTGTTCTGTCAACGATCTGATTATTCCAAGGCTGAAGACCTATTTTCCTTTTTTCTTTTTCAGATAGCGTCCCATTCATGAATGCATCTACATATCTTGTATTGTGAGCTGCATGTATATCTTTGGTTTCTATCATTTTAGGTTCAAGAAATCGTATCTCATATTTTGATTTATCTAACGCTTTTTTTGTTAATTGATATCGCTCTCTTGGAAAACGAGATCTCTCATCAAGTCCGTAAGTGTAGATTGGGTGGTAGAATAATTCAAACATGATATGGCAAAAATTCTTAAAAAATTATCATATATTTGCACCCAATTTTATTAAGGATTTATTCAATGGAAAGAAAATTAACAACTATTTTTGCCTCAGACGTCGTTGGTTTTAGTAAAATGATGGGTGAGGATGAGGTCAATACCTTGAAGATCCTCAAAGAAAGAAGACTGGCCATTGATAGTATCATTGATGAAAATGGTGGGATTATATTTGGTAGTGCTGGAGATAGTGTCATTGCTGAATTTTCTAGCCCAATTAAAGCATCAGAGGCTGCCATTGCAATACAGTCCAAGATGAAGACCATGAATCAGGGTCAATCGGAATCAGACCAAATGACTTTCCGTGTTGGCATAAATATTGGAGATGTCATGGTCTCTGATGATAATCTCTTTGGAGATGCAGTAAATATAGCAGCACGACTGGAGGCAGCAGCAAAACCATCTGGTATTTGTGTATCTCAGACATTGTTTGACATGATCAATCGAAAGATAATGGCCTCCTTTGAAGATGCCGGTGAATTAGATCTTAAGAATATAGAATTTCCCATCAAGGCCTTCCATGTCTTGGATAATAAGGGGACGCCACGATTTAATCAAGATTCAGAGACCATAGAGACTATAGTTAAAGAAGCTGAACCAGGTTCAGTTGCTGTAATGTTCTTCAAAAATCTTAGTAATGATGAGGAACAGGAATACTTCTGCGAGGGTTTTTCTGAAGATCTCTTATCTATGCTATCTCGTTATAATAAATTGGTCGTCATTTCTAGTCACGCAAGCTTTGCATATCGTGAAAAATCAAAATCATTTAAGGAGATTGGCAAAGAACTTGGAGTCAGATATATCATCCACGGTAGCGTTAGGAAACTTGGGCCAAGAATGCGTATCAATGCGAATTTGGTATCAACAGAAAATGAAAAATCTATATGGTCTAACAATTTTGATTTAAATGTAGATGAAGTGTTTGATGTGCAAGACAAGATAGCAGAAGAAATTGTATCAACCATTGTAGGTAGGGTAGAGGCTGATGCGCTAAATAACATAAAGACAAAGAGACCTGAGAATATGGACTCTTATGACCTGGTGCTTCAGGGACTCGAATATGCAAAAAGAGGCAATGTCATAAAGGAGAATACCGAAAAAGCTGTAGAGCTCTTTGAAAAGGCAATCGAGGCGGAGCCTTCATATGCACGCGCTCACGCATGGAGGGCCTGTACCCTTGGAAATTTAGCAGATTGGGAAGAGAAACCCGATCCCAAATTATTTGAAAGTGCGATGGAGTCGGCCAAGCTTGCTCTAGAGCTGGACCCCTCAGAGCCAGAGGTACACCGAATCATTGGGTCGATCAAACTTTGGTTTGAGAGAGACCATGATATGGCAAAATATCATTTTGAAAAGGCTAGAGAATTGTGCCCAAGTGATGTATTCATCATTTCAAGATATGCCATAATGCTCATTTATTTTGGAGAATTTGAAAAGGCACTATCTGAACTTGAGCGTGCAAAGAGGCTTGACCCATTCTCTCATGATCTACTATTTGGCCCAGAGGCAATTTGCCAATATTGGTTGGATAATCCCGAAGATGCATTGCAGACCTTCAAGAAGGTCAAGGTAAAGAAGAATTATCTTTTCTATATAGCACTTTCCTACAAGAAGAAAGGTGATATGGACTTAGCCTTTGAAAATTTGAGTGAGGCATATGCCTTGACTGGAATGGACAATGATTCATTCATTGGATCTCAGCCATTTAAAAATCAGGATGCTCTCTCTTCCTTGAAGAATGAATTAAGTGAAATTCAGACCAATTAGGTTACTTATTTGTATATTTTGACAATTGCGACATCGTAGCTAGATTTGGAAATGTTTAAGAAATTCATACTTTTGTGCCTATTCTCAATGAGTACTCTTTTTGCAGGACTCAAGGTTCCTGTATCAGATCTTGTATTCAAGGATAGGCTGTGGTTTTATAAGGAATCTAGTACTCCCTTTACTGGGGTTGCCTTTGAAATATCCAAGGAGTCTGGTACGATCATTCAGCAAGCTAACTATATTGATGGATTGGCATGGGGGAAATACTATGAATGGTGGCCAAATGGTTCAAAAAAGGTAAATGGAACTTATAGATTTGGCCTAATGTACGGGCGTTGGAAATTCTTTTATGAGAATGGTAAAATTTTATGCGCTGGTAGTTATATGAATGGCAAAGGACACAGCTCAACTGATCTTATTAAGACGATACCTCAGGAAGGAATCAGTGGTCTGTGGACCTATTGGAATAGCGATGGTCGTAAGATCGAGGAAGGTTACTACAGCAAGAATGGAATGGAAAAAGGAAACTGGTCCTTTTGGGATAGAGATGGTAAAAAGCGTCTTGGAAAGAAAATTGACTACAAAACCTTTAAAAATATTGGCCTTTACAAGCACCTCGATGGAGTCTTTTTGGTAACTGGTCCTATAGACGGATTATCTACCGCATATACACAGGCCCATGGATCGGTAAGAGGAGGAAGACTTGATGGTCCCTGGACCTACTGGGATAACGATGGTCTCTTGTCCGCGAAAAAATACTATGACAAAGGAACCCCGCGTGGGCAGTATACCACTTATCATCCTCACGGACACAAGCTAGCTGATGGTGTAGTTAATGGAATAGATGACTATGGCAATCTTATCAAAGATGGGAAATGGTTATTCTGGGATGAGAGTGGAATATTGAAGGAAGAGGTTCACTTTAAGGATGGGAAAAGAGAAGGTTTGACTACTTATTTTTCGATGACTGGGAACGAGAATGCGAAGATAGTCTACAAGGATGATTTCCCATGGAGCGGCGAGTGGACCACATGGTACCCAGATGGATTGAAAAAAGAGTCTGGTAGATATGATGAAGGTGAAAAACAAAGTCCTTGGTCGGCATGGTATGATAATGGTCAGAAAAAATATGTTATGCATTATCAAAATAGTCTTAAACATGGTCTATACACTGAATGGAATAGGGAGGGTAGACTCACAAAAGATATTGAATACGATGTAGGAAAACCAATGTCAGAATACATTGTCGAATATGATGGTGAGGGTTACATTGAGATTAATCGAAGAAATGGGCAGCTTTCCGGTTCATGGATAAAATGGTATGCCAATGGTAAAAAAAGTGAAGAGGGGGTCTATAAATATGGTAAAAAAGGTGGATTATGGACTGGATGGCACACCAATGGAGAGAAGAAATACCAAGGTAAATTTGTGGATGGTAAGCCAGATGAACTCTACACGGAATTAGATGATCGGGGACGATTGATAAAGAATATTGATTACGATAATGGTATTATCCTAGCTGAATATCATATTCAGCGTGATGAGAGCGGTACCACGGAATATCACAAACGGAATGGTGTCCTTGATGGTCAGTGGACACGCTGGTATTCAAGTGGTGAAAAGGCAGAGGCGGGTCTATATAAAAATGGCAAACGCAGTGGTAAATGGAATGGTTGGTATCGATCAAATAAAAAGAATTTCAGTTGTGTCTATGAACAGGGTAAGCGTGCGGGGAACTATGTTGAGTGGAGCTCCAAGGGAAAGAAGGTCAAGGAGATCTACTACAGTGATGGAAAACGTATCAAGGAATACCTCGTCATAAAAGATGGTACTGGTTTCATGGAGATAAATAAGATGTATGGTAAACTTGATGGTCCTTGGGCCAGATGGTACGCAGATGGTAAGAAAGAGGAAGAAGGTTCTTATAAAAAGGGAACCAAGGTAGGTATCTGGTCTCGATACGCTATGAATGGTGTGGTTTTAGAAGAATGGAACTTTGATAATAGAGGTAGAAATCTTTATGAGGTCACCTACTATGATAATGGAACGGTAAAAGAATACAAAGATTATTTTTCGAAGACCGTCCAGGAGTATAATTCAGATGGTTCACTAAAAGGTGATAAGATTCCATTCAATTAAGAATTTCTTCTAAGGTTGTTTTAATTTTATAAATGATTTTTTACGATTTAAGGCACTGATCTTCTCAGATGTCTGAATGGAATAGAATACAAACGAATATTAATTGACTTAATGGTCAAATGGAGAAGCTAAATGAATTATAGAAGACTAGGTAAAACGGGATTGAAGGTCAGTGAGTTATCATATGGTTCATGGGTAACTTTTTCATTTCAATTAAGACTCCAGGAAGCAACTGATATGTTGCAACTGGCCTATGATAATGGTATCAATTTTTTTGACAATGCTGAGGCATATGCATCTGGTCGTTCAGAGATGATTATGGGAGATGCAATTAAAAAGTTAGGGTGGAGTCGTGACTCATTTATTATTTCTAGCAAGGTGTTTTGGGGTGGTAAGATGCCAACCCAACAAGGCTTGAGTCATAAACATGTCATCGATGCTTGTGATAATGCACTAAAAAGGCTTCATCTTGACTACCTTGATCTATATTTCTGTCATCGTCCAGATCCGGATACACCTATTGAGGAAACTGTTAGAGCAATGCATACCTTAGTGATGCAGGGGAAAATCTGTTACTGGGGGACTTCTGAGTGGTCAGCATCAGAGTTGGAAGAAGCATATAAAATAGCTCGAGAATTCAATCTGACTCCACCATCAATGGAGCAGCCCGAGTATAATATGTTTGCAAGACATAAAATGGAAAATGAATTTCTACCACTTTTTGAAAAAGAAGGACTAGGAACAACGATTTGGAGTCCACTATCATCGGGTCTATTAACAGGTAAATATATGGATGGCATGCCAGACAACACGCGCACCAGTTTAGATAACTATCAATTCATCAAGGATAATTTTGAATCTGAAGAGTATAAGACGAAGCATGATAAGGTAAGGGAATTACATGCCTTATCTGAAGAAGTGGGCATTCCGCTAGTTAATATGGCTCTATGTTGGTGCTTAAAAAATCAAAATGTAAGTACTGTTATTTTAGGTGCCTCAAAAGAAGATCAATTAACTCAGAATCTGGAGAGTCTGAACTATTCAGATCAATTCGATAGTACCCTTATGGAGAAAATAGAAACAATTTTAAAAAAGTAAAGTTGACTATAATGTCAATTTCACTTATTCTTCTACCTAGTCAAATTCTAAAATGAAAATAAGTAGGGTAGTAAACTGGCAGACAACGTTCATAAGATTAGTTCTTCAATAATTCTAAACAATTCCCAGTTTTACGGTCTTATCATACTTAGAGTATTGGTAGGATGGCACATATTATATGAAGGCGTCTCCAAACTTATTAATCCCTACTGGTCATCTGCAGCTTATCTTTTGGATTCTAAATGGATTTTTTCGGGTCTTGCTGAAATGATTGTTTCAAACCCTACCTTGTTGACCATTTCAGATTATGTCAATGTATGGGGTTTGACGTTGGTTGGTGGTTGCTTATTGCTAGGAATCTTTTCTAGGCAAGCAGCAATAGGAGGAATGGTGCTCATCTCTCTCTATTATTTATTTGCACCACCTTTACTTGGTCTGGAGTATGCAAGACCAGGTGAGGGTAGCTATATCATAGTGAATAAGAATCTTATTGAGGTATTTGCACTTTTTGTTTTATATCATTTTCCAACTAGTCATTTGATTGGTCTAGATAGATTTATTGCCAAACTGAAATAGAGAATAAAGGAATCCGCTGATGAGTGAGAGATCAAACGATAAAATGGACCAAAAGAGACGAGAGTTTTTAAAGGGACTCGCAACGGTACCTGTTTTTGGTTTTTTTCTTGTAAATCTATGGGCAAAATTGAGAAGAGATTCTCTGAAGCGAAAAAATCTACTAACAGACCTTGTTAATGAGAAAAAGTCTCCTGCTGTAATAAGTAAACTTTCAGATAGTAAGCATCTGAATATTGGCATCATTGGCTATGGAGGACGAGGCTCTCACTTGGTACGTGGTGCAGGATTTGCAACCAAGGGATGGGTTGACTGGGCATACAATAATTCCAGAGAAAACAAACTCCACAAAGCTTACACTACATTCATGGAACAAGAAGATTTAAACTGTTCTCTAGTCGGTGTCTGTGATCTATTTGATCATCATGCAGACCTTGCGATAGATGCATCTAAAAATGACATGCGCCCAGGTGGAAATCCAAGGGAATCTGCAAAACGATATCGTAATTATAAAGATATGCTTGCAAGAGAAGACTTGGATGCGGTCATTGTCGCTACCCCAGACCATTGGCACTCAAGGATAACCATAGATGCTGCTAGAGCTGGTAAGCATGTGTACTGTGAAAAAGGACTTACACGAACATTTCAGGAAGCTATTGATGTGCATGATGTCATCAAAGAAACAGGAGTCAAGCTACAACTGGGTCATCAAAATAGGCAGGTCGAGGCAAACGACAGGGCCAAACAGGTCATCGACCAGGGACTTCTTGGTCCCATTAATCTAGTAGAGCTTACTACCAACAGAAATTCACCATGGGGAGCATGGGTATGGAGTATTCATAAGGATGCAAATAAAAATACAATTGACTGGGATACCTTTCAAGAACCATCTCCTAATAAGATACCATTTGGCGAAGAAGCCTTAAAGCGATTTTTTAGATGGAGGTGTTGGTATGACTATGGGACAGGATTATCGGGTGACCTTTTTTCCCATGACTACGATCAATTAAATCAGATCATGGGCATGGGAATTCCAAAATATGCATCATCATCAGGCGGAATTTATTTTTATAAGGATGGTCGTGATGTACCTGATGTTTGGCATGCAACGCTTGAATATCCTGATAAGGACTTGACTGTTCTGTATAGTGCAACACTATCAAGCAATAGCTCTAGAGGTAACCGCATCATGGGGCATGATGCCACAATGGTATTGGGAGGTATGTCTAATGCTGGCAGTGTAGGAGGATTTAGAGTAATAGCAGATAATGAATCAACTCAGTACAAAGATAGGATCGAGGAAGGCATCATCAATACAAAATATCCAATATATCGTTATTCTCCTGGGTCAAAACAGATTGATGGCGTTACCTCAGCAACAAGCCAATATTTTGCGAATAAGGGTCTACTGTATGCATATCGAGATGGAAAAAGAGTCGACCCATCTCATTTACACGTCAAAGACTGGCTAGATTCCATCAGAAGTGGAGGCCAACCAAAATGCAATGTGGATATTGCTTTTGAGGAGGCAGTAACCTGTGCTATGGCGACGGAGTCTTATTTGACTGGCCGAAGAATTGAGTGGGATCCAGTTAATCGCAAACTTATCTAATATTTAAAATATTCTTTCTGTGACAAATAATTCAAGATTAGGCACCATGATGTTTCTACAGTATGCATTATGGGGAGCCTGGCTACCTGTAACTGCTAGATATCTTTCTGCAAGCATATCAGATGGAGGCCTTGGTTTTTCTGGTTCTCAGATTGGTATGATCCTCGGTTTAGCTGGCTCAATAGGAGCAATAGCAGCCCCATTTATCGCAGGCCAGATCGCGGATAGGTATTTTAGTACTGAACGTATCTTGGCTTTTCTTGTGACAACTGGAGGTATCGTTAAATGGTATACGTCCTTACAGACAGATTACGAATCCTGGTTGATCTTATCTATCTTGTATAGTATTCTTTACATGCCAACACTTGCTCTTTCAAACTCCATTACCTTTTCACATATAGATGACCAAGAAAATGATTTTCCAAAGATTCGTGTTTGGGGAACAATTGGCTGGATTGCTGCTAGTTGGGCATTTCCCATGATCTGGCTACAAACAGATCTTCAATTCCAGTCAATGCCACCATTCATAGTTGGAGCAGAGGTACCTGATGTCACGGCAAGATTAGTTGATGCATTGAAGTTCTCTGGAGGAATATCGATTATCTATGGTGCATTTTGCTTTCTTTTGCCAAATACGCCTCCAAAAGAAGATGCATCAGAGAAACTAGCATTTAAAAAGGCATTCAAATTATTTCAATATTCATCTTTTACAATTCTAGTCATTTCCAGTTTGGCGGTGAGTATCATTCATCAGATCTATTTCCTACAGACAGGACCTTTCCTTTCTCATATCGGAATTCCAGACAGTCAAATTGGACCTGCAATGACGATAGGTCAATTTGCTGAGATATTGACCATGGCCTATCTAGGGTATTTTTTAAAGAATATTGGATTTAAAAGGGTAATTACAATTGGAATTGCTGCATATTGTTTGAGATATGCCATATTTGGTACAGAATTATTGCCTGTATGGGTAATGATAATCAGTCAGGCATTCCATGGGTTCTGTTATGCTTTTTTCTTTGCCGCTGCCTATGTCTACGTTGATAAAATAGCAGAGGCAGATGTCAGGCATTCTGCGCAAACTGTGTTTGGAATCATTATTCTTGGAGGAGGACCAGTTATTGGAGGGTGGCTATCAGGCTATCTCCAAAATGCCTATACATCGGTCTATCGTCTTCCTGGACCCGATCTAATAGTCTTTGATTATTCGATCTTTTGGTACACTCTGTCAGCCATTGGTCTAGTAACTACCTCTATTTTTTATTTTTCATTTAAGGAACAGGCTTAGTAAGGGAATCTCATATGAGTCAAAAAAGAATCGGAATTGGATTTGTTGGTGGTGGATTTATTACTCGATTTCACATTCAATCAATGATAGGAGTGAGAAATTGTGATGTTTTAGGTATCATGTCCAGAACAAGATCCTCTGCAGAAGAATCTGCGTCTCTTGCTCGTACCATTGGAGTAGGAGATGCTAAGGTCTACAATACAGTTACAGAAATGGTCGAAGAGCCTAGCATTGATGCATTATGGATCTGTGCACCCAATTTTACAAGACTTGAGATAATGGAAGAGATATATAATGCAATTGATTCAGGAAAAGGTGAATTGATCGGTGTAACATGTGAGAAGCCTCTTGGAAGAAATGTAAAAGAGGCAAAAAAGGTTTTGGAGTTAACCCAAAAAGCAGGTCTGTTAGATGGCTATCTTGAGAACCAGGTCTTTGCACCATCAGTGACTAGAGGTAAGGAAATCATATGGTCCCGTGGAGCTAAAACAACTGGTCGTCCATATTTGGCAAGAGCAGCTGAAGAACATAGTGGCCCGCACATGCCTTGGTTTTGGGAAGGTGAATTGCAAGGTGGTGGAGTCTTGAATGACATGATGTGTCACTCAGTGGAAGAGGCACGTTTTATGCTTACTGAGCCAGGAAAGAAAAGAGATAGTCTTACTCCAAAAAGTGTTAATGCGTATGCATCGTGTCTAAAGTGGCAGCGCCCAGAGTATGCAGAGATTCTTAGGCAAAATAGTAATGGCAAGACAGATTATTTAAAGCGTCCTGCAGAGGATTTTGCCAGATCCTTGATAGAGTATGAAGATGATTCAGGCCACAACTTGGTTGTTGAGACCACTACATCTTGGTGTTTTGTTGGTGCAGGACTCCGCTTGAGCCTGGAATTATTCGGTCCTGAGTATTCTATGTTCGTGAATACATTGGACTCAGATCTTAAAGTTTTCTTTAGTAGGAAGGTACAGGGCAAAGAGGATGAGGATCTAGTTGAGAAACAGAATGCGGAATCAGGTGAGATGCCAGTTGTTAGCAGTGAGACAGACACATATGGATATACGGCTGAGAATCGTCACATGGTAGAGAGTTTTCTAGCTAATAAACGACCTGAAGAGAATTTTAGCGATGGAGTGGCTGTTACCGAGTTACTGATGACAGCGTATATGAGTGCAGAGCAGGATAAAACAATTCAATTTCCACCAGAAGGTCTGGATGATTTTGTTCCAGCAGTAGCAAAAGGTGAGTGGAATCCAAAAAATAGATAGGAAACAACATGAAAAAATTAATATCAATCATTCTAATCATAATTTTCGCATCATGCAGTAGTAATAAATCTGAGTGGTTGGTACTCTTTGATGGTGAGAGCGTTTCCGGTTTACGAGGCTACAGGATGGATGCTTTCCCATGGGGCTCATGGGCTATAGAGGATGGTAGTCTTAAGACAGTTCCAGGTGAAAAGGGAATCGATATTATATCAACGGAAATATTCAAAGATTTTGAGTTAGAGCTTGAATGGAAATTACAATCTGGAGGGAATAGTGGAATATTCTACTTTGCAACGGAGGATGGTGATTTCATTTGGCAGTCTGCTCCAGAGATGCAGGTCCTTGATAATATCTCACATAGAGATGGACTGAGAGATGAGACCTCTGCAGGAGCTCTCTATGACCTGATTCCAACCATAAGGGAAGCTGTAAAGCCCCTTGGAGAATTCAATAAGGTACGAATCGTATCAAAGGATGGGCACATTGAACACTGGCTGAATGGTACGTTATTATTGGAGTACGATTATGGAAGTTCTGCAATGAACGAGCTCATCTCAAAAAGTAAGTTTAGGGATATGCCATTTTTTGCAAAGGCATCTGAGGGTAGAGTCGGTCTCCAAGGTGACCACGGTGAAATCTGGTACCGAAATATTAGAATTAAGAAACTGTGATACTCTAGATTGAGAAGAAGAGCATTTTTAAAGACAACATTCGCATTGGCAGGAGGGTTATTTATTCCTGGGTTAATGTCCTGCAGATCTAAAACAATGAAATTTGAAATATCGTTAGCAGAGTGGTCCCTTCATCGGGCATTATACTCAGGCGAGATTGATCATTTGGACTTTCCTAGGATAGCAAAGGAATCTTTTGGAATCAATGCAGTAGAGTATGTGAATTCATTTTTTTTTGATAAGGCGCAGGATAGTTCATATCTCAAGGAAATGAAGACCAGAGCAGATGACCTTGGAGTATCCAGTTTACTAATCATGTGTGATAATGAGGGCAGTCTTGGTGACCCGGATGATCTAAAACGACAAGAGGCAGTTGAGAATCATTATAAATGGCATGAAGCAGCTAAATATCTTGGATGTCACTCAATAAGAGTCAATGCGTATCTCACTGAGTCACTACATGGGTTAGAAACGGGTGACTATAGTAAAACAGGGTCCTATAAAAACCAGATAGGCTTAGCAGCAGATGGCCTTAGAAAATTGACAGAGTATGGTGATAAGCTTGGAATTAACACGATTGTTGAGAATCATGGGGGCCTATCTTCAGATGGCAAATGGTTATCCTCAGTTATGGAAGCTGTGGACCACCCAAGATGTGGTACCTTACCTGATTTTGGGAATTTTAGAATTGAAGGAGAACGCTGGTACGATCGCTATGATGGTATGGAGGAGTTGATGCCTTTTGCTAAAGCAGTAAGTGCCAAGAGCCATGATTTTGATTCAAATGGTAATGAGATCAATACTGATTTTTATAGAATGATGGACATTGTAATGGAATCGGGATATGAGGGATATGTTGGAATAGAATATGAAGGCAGCACGATGGATGAGATGTCTGGCATCAAGGCAACAAAGACTCTACTTGAAAAGATAAGGGGGCATGCCTAAGAAAATTTATTTTCGGATATGATCCAACATATCAAATAAATTAAAATTATATCGATTGAATGTGGATTTTCTATTAGATATTTTTTTATTTTCCCGCCCGAAAAAGATATCGAATACATACTTAATATAACTTTTCTAATCAGGAGATTACCTTGAGTCAACAACCCTTTCAGACAGAAGTCAGTCAGTTACTTAAACTGATCATCCATTCCCTATATTCTCACAAGGAGATATTCCTTCGAGAACTAATTTCGAATTCATCTGATGCACTCGATAAACTGAGGTATCTTACTCTAACAAAAGATGATTTTAAATCATTTTCTTTCGATCCAAAAATCTCCATGGAGTTTCAGGAGGGTGATGACCCCACGCTTACCATTACTGATACTGGTATCGGAATGAGTAAAAAAGAACTGCAAGATAATTTAGGTACCATTGCACGTTCTGGGACAAAGAACTTTCTATCAAAGCTATCAGGAGATGCCAAAAAAGATTCCCAATTGATTGGACAGTTTGGTGTTGGGTTCTATTCCAGTTTTATGGTAGCAGATAGAGTTGAGGTTTCGACCAGAAAGGCAGGTAACAAGGAGTCATGGAAGTGGATAAGCGATGGAGAAACAGGTTTTGAAATAAAAAAGGATGTAAAAAAGGAAAATGGTACCTCAATTACCCTCTACTTAAATGAAGAAGGTAAAGAATTCGCAAGTCGGTGGAAAATTGAGAGCCTTATCAAAAAGTATTCTGACCACATTGACTTTCCCATATTCCTCACATATTCTGAGATTGATTATGATGATGAGGGAAAAGAAAAAGGCAAGGAGATAAAAACAGACCAGGTCAATGATGCTAAAGCATTTTGGACAAGGTCAAAAAGTGAGTTGAAGGATAAGGATTATAAGGAATTCTATAAATCCTTTTCAAATGATATGGAAGACCCCTTTGATTGGGTGCATTTTAGGGCGGAGGGTAATCTTGAGTTTACCATCCTGTTTTTCATGCCAAAGAAAGCCTCCCCAGATCTTTTTCGTGCAGATTATCAGTCCGGAGTTAAGCTATATGTGAATAGGGTGTTCATCACCGATGATGATAAAGAATTATTGCCTCCATGGCTTAGGTTTGTTAGAGGGGTCATTGATTCATCAGATCTTCCACTGAACGTAAGTAGAGAGATCTTACAACAAAATAGAATAATGGCCAAGATCAGGTCTAATTCTGTGAAGAAGGTTCTTGATCGCTTAAAGACCATCGCTGGTGACAAGGAGAAGTATTTTGAATTCTATGGTCAATATGGTCGTTTGATCAAAGAGGGGGTATACCAAGATTTTGAACACAAAGAGGCGCTCACAGATCTATTGAGGTTCAAGTCTACAAAAGATGATGGTCTTGTCTCTTTGAGAGAATATGTTGATCGAATGAGAGAAGATCAAAAGTCCATTTACTATATCACTGGACAGAACCAGGTCAGTCTGAAAAACTCACCTCTATTGGAAATGTATGCAAAAAAGGATATCGAGGTACTTATTCTAGATGATGAGATCGATGAGATTATCATAACTGGAGTACCAAAATATGATGAAAAAGAGCTCAAGTCGGTCAATCGTAGTGGTGCAGCAGAAGATTTTTCAGATGATTCAGATAAAGAGGATGAAAAGTCTCTGAAGCCTGTATTGAAAAAAATGAAAAAACTTTTAGGTGATAAGGTTAAAGATGTAAAGGTCTCATCAAGACTAAGTGACTCACCATCTTGCATTGTAGCAGATGAGAATGATCCTACTGCGCAGATGCAGGAGATGATGCGTTCTATGGGGCAGATGGACATGCCTGATATCAAACCAATCTTAGAAATCAACCCTAACCATGATATCGTATCAAAATTAAAGGATAAGACTAGGCAAAAGTCATTTGATGACATAGCTTATCTTCTTTATGAGCAGGCCCTGATCCAAGAGGGAGTAAAATTAGAGGACCCTGCTGGATTCGTAGAGCGATTAAATGGTATTATTGCTGAGACACTATGATCCTTTCTTTATCAAACAGCGTTCATATTAAATTAATCGTATGTTAACAGTACTCTCACCAGCAAAAAAACTATCCAAGGAATGTATCGGAAAGACTGAAAAATATGATCTACCTCAGTTTTTAGATCGATCAAGTGAATTGGTCGATCAATTGAAAATAATGGAACCAAGTGACCTGATGTCGTTAATGGGTATAAGTGAAAACCTAGCTATTTTAAACTGGGAGCGTATGCAAAATTGGAATAGTTCACTTAAGCCAGAGTATTCAATGGAATCTGCTTATTGTTTTATGGGTGATACCTATACTGGTCTTGATGCGGTCTCTTTAAGCGACCAAGATATGAGTTTTGCACAAGAGCATACCCGCATACTATCAGGACTATATGGTATCCTTAGACCTTTGGATCTGATAATGCCATATCGATTAGAAATGGGAACAAAATTAAAGAATCGATCAGGTAAAGATCTTTACGACTATTGGGGCGATACTCTTTCTAATTCAATAAACAAAGAATTAAGTAATCACGACCATAATATTGTGGTCAACTGTGCTTCAATTGAATATTTTCGATCGATTGATCGGCCATCATTGAATGCTGATGTTATTACACCGCAATTTAAAGAGTATAAGGATGGGAAATTAAAGATGATTTCTTTTTTTGCTAAACGCGCAAGAGGAATGATGGCACGTTATATCATTCAAAATGAGATCAATAATGGAGATGATATCCTCTCTTTCGACCTAGGAGGCTATTCCTTTGACCCATCTATTTCCACGCCTTTAGCACCTGTTTTTACAAGGACTCAAGCATGAGATGTAATGCATAGATATATTGTTTTATCCTTTTTTATACTGGTTAGTTTTATCCTTGGTGAAGACCAGAAACCATTTAAACATGAAAAAAGAATAATATCAGCACTGAACAGTTATGTTTCTAGTGTTGATCAAAAAGATCTAGGGGGTATGTTGCAACATGTGACCATACCTCTTGATCTTCACTTTGGATCACAAAAAGTTACAACCATAAGGTCTGAAAATGATTTTAAGGAAATCTTCAAGGGCTGGAAAAACTCTGACCGGTCAAATTTTCATTCTACAAAGATCAGATCTATTCAAATTGAGCAAACGGGAATAATCAAGAATATGTTAGCCGTTGCCGATGTAACCTATGATAGATTATCTGATAGTGGCGATGTTATTAGAACAGAAAGAGCTCTTTATCATTTCGTAAAGGGTAATGGTTACTACGCAAAGCCTTTGCAATTCATTTGGGCTTTATCTACAAAGTGGGCCAGGGGTTGGAAGATATATATGATATCGAACGTTGACATCGCTCAATGATATAATCTAGAAATCTATTGTTATTTTAGTTTCTTTTGAATCCAACGATTGTTGTTTCTCGTATTCAAAATCTTCATAGGCTATATTTTCACTCTCGAGGTATTCTAATAATTTTTCCAGATACTCATTCTCAGTTCCTTCTTCATACCCTGAGGATTTGTGAATGATGCTACCATCTTTACCAATGATGAATAGGGTTGGGTATACGTTCACACCTAATTTTTTTGCTAATTTGGAACGAGGATCTACAGATACTGGGAATTTGTATTTTCTTTTATTGATATATGGTCTAACCTGTTTAAGAATGTTTGGTTTATTGACATTCATTGCCAAGACCTTTAGTCCAGCATCTTTAAAATTCAGATTTAATTGATCAAGGTAGGCTAACTGCCTCTCGCAGAATGGTCACCAGGTAGTCCAAAAATTAATGATCATTGGACCATCTGAATAAAAATCAGATAATTTTGCATATTCTCCATTCAGCATTTTTATTCGAGAATCATCGATCTTCTTTGCCACTGCAATGTCTAGAGATAGGACATGTAGCAACAGGATTGCAGTTGTCAGTTTTCTTATTTTCATGAAAAGTTAGTAAAACGTACTATTTATTATTCAATTTTAAGCAACTAGTAGACAAAATAAATAATGTTTAAAAATTTTAATTGTATTCTAGTTAACCTAATGATAAAATGATGACTATCAAGACAATTTGAAAGTAATCACATGCAAAAAATGAACAAAAATTTAGGTTATGAATAAGTATCCAATCCTTTTCTTTGCGTTCTTTTCGATTTTCAATAATGCTTTATCTAATGAAAAGCCATTTGAGGATTATGATAAAATTCAAACCTTATTCCAGGGGTATATACAGGCTGTTGATTCTAAGGATATAGAAAAGATGACTGAATATTTTTATTATGGTAAAGGTGAAAAAACTATATTCCATTTTGGTATTAATCCTCCTATCGCAGTATATGAAAAACAGGAATTAGATGAGATTTTTAATATTTGGAAGACATCACCTAAATCAGAATTCAAGAGGACAAGATTAGACAAAGTGAATATTGTTCCCAGGTCAGACAGAGAGGGGGAGAGTGTTTGTACCGTTGATGTTACTTATTCGAGAATCGGAGATAATGATCAGTTAATTAATCAACGCAGATCGATTTATCATTTTTACCGCTATAAGAATTCTGGTATAATGCGATTAATCAAGAGGTGGAAGGAATGGAAAATTTATATGGTCGTTGATGTTGACCTTGAATCGATTGATTGAATCAGCTACCTAGAAGTCTATTTCAAGGATTGCATCTTTTTTTGCTTTGTTCTCTTTCTCAAAATTAAAATCTTCGTAACTAATATTCTCACTGTCAAGATATTGGGTTAACACCTCAAGATATTTACTTTCATCTCCATCTACAAATCCAGCGGTCTTATTAATGATTGTTCCATTCTTATCTACTAAGAATAAAGTTGGAAGTCCCTTAACATCAAATTTATCTGATAACTTTCCATTTGGATCGACAGATATGTCAAACCCGATCTTTCTCTTATTGATCCAAGGCCTAACCTGATTGAGGATCTTTGGTGAGTTGATATTGACACCTAATACTTTCAAACCCGCGTTTTCAAAGCCTTGATTCAATTGATTTAAATATGCAGCCTGCATCTCACAATTTGGTCACCAGGTTGTCCAAAAATTTATGATCACAGGACCATCTTCATAATATTCAGATAGCTTGGCATATTTTCCATTTAGCATTTTAATACGAGAGTTAGGGATCTTGCTACCTTCTAGCGAGTTAGCGACTAAATCATAGTTAAAGGAAAGAAAGAGAAGAATTAGAATAGTTTTTTTCATAAGGGAGATTATTTTATTTATTTCTACAGTAATTAAGTTTAAACATTTTATCTTACAACCGCAAACTTGCCAATGAATGATGCTCCCTCATCCTTATCTAGTGATTCCACGTGGTATAGATATAGCCCAGGCCC
>Ga0208277_1000467_pt1 | contig 24050 bp, 25 predicted proteins | sample ETNtaG_5_FD_185782 | JGI IMG/M metagenome (GOLD analysis project Ga0208277, IMG submission 185782) | Marine microbial and viral communities from oxygen minimum zone, Eastern Pacific Ocean - ETNP201406SV205 (SPAdes) (version 2) | ecosystem: Environmental > Aquatic > Marine > Oceanic ...
ATCTTACTACTCCAGTATGGGTGAGAGAAACGATAGTGTCCAAGTTTATGGCCTAAGTTATTTGATTAAGAAATTAGAATCAGAAGATTCATTATTAATAGTTGATGATGTTTTTGACACAGGTAAATCGATAGACCAAATAATCCTCGATCTAAAGACAGCCTGTAAGAAGAATACTCCTGAAATCCGTATAGCAACGCCGTACTTTAAGCCTTCGCAAAACAAAACCGATAGAAAGCCAGATTATTTTCTACATGAAACAGATAAATGGTTAGTTTTTCCTCACGAATTAGAGGGCTTATCTGCAGAGGAAATCATAGAAAATAAACCCGAATTAAAAGCACTTCTGGATAAGATTACTCCTAAACTTTAATTTCTATCCTCTTGGGTGATAATATACCTTGAAGGGGAGAAATTATGACTTACGCACCAGATAATAGAAATTTCTATGACGCAGATAGCCATGTCATGGAATTACCAAATTTTATAATTGACTACGCAGATAAAGAATTTAAAGACTTGATACCGCCTGTTAACTATAAGGCTAGTTTAGTTACTGATGAAGAGGTTGAAATCATAGTTAAAAATGGAGGTAGGCATAGTAAGGCACATGTAGATGCTCAAATTGCTTTAGGAGATCGACTTATTGCTGAATCCAAGGAAATTCAAGCTTTAGGAGCTTTTAACCGCGAAGATAGAAGCGTAGCCATGGATATGCTTGGATTCAAAAAACAATTAGTTTTTGCAACACATAGTGTAGTAACACCATTTAGAGATCTTAGAGGAAAGGCAAAATACGTAGATAAACAAGGAGTACAAGTTACTCCCGAATTGAGGTACGGGGCGACTAGAGCCCACAATAGGGCCATGTCAGATTTTTGCTCGGAAGATAGCAGATTGATGGGAGTTGGAGTAATTCCTTTACATGAACCTGAGCTTGCAATGAAAGAATTAGATTTTGCCATCAAGTCTGGTTTGGAGGCTATCTGGATTCCTCATTACGCTTGCGGGGATAGGTCTCCAGGGCATGTAGCACTCGACCCTTTTTGGGACAAGTTGTCTGAAGAGGGAATACCTTTCTTGATGCATGTTGGTGGTTCACCTTTACAATTAGATAAGAGCTGGTCAGATAATGGAAAGCCGCCTAGCAAAGATTGGATGGGCGGAGGAGAAAATGTAAGAGCTAAAGATATGGTGGTAATGCATCAGGGTCCCGAAACTTTTATTTCAATGATGGTTCTGGATGGTGTCTTCGAAAGACACCCTAAGCTTAGAGGGGCAAGTGTTGAGCTTGGAGCTGGTTGGGTTCCTGAAATGTTAAAGCGCTTAGATTATGTTGTAAAAACTTGGAGTCGAGTAGACAAAAATCTCAGTGAAATAAAAAGGAAGCCTTCAGAACAATTAATAGAGCAAATGGCTTTTACTCCTTTCCATCACGAGGATGTAGGTATGCTAATCGATACATCTCATCCTGAACTGTATTTATTCTCAAGTGATTATCCTCATGTCGAAGGCACAACAGATCCTATAGGAAGATTTGAAAGATTTTTGGCGGATTATGATGAAAATATCAAAAATTTATTCTATTCAGAAAATTTCTTGAGACTATTTCCTAATTCAAGAATTTAAGTTGATGAAAATAGAATCAAAAATTTTTATTCTATCCTCACTAATTCTTTTGTTTAGTTGTTCTGATGAGACGATAGCAAATGAGAAAGAACCCAGAGCAATACTTATAGACGGTAGTGGTACTTACAGTAGAGAAATTTCAACAACAGTTGAAAGGTCACAAAATTTTTTTGATCAAGGACTCAGATTTGCTTGGGGTTTCTATTTTCCAGAATCGATAGCTTCTTACCAAGAAGCTGCAAGACTTGATCCTATTCATCCTATGCCTCATTGGGGAATGGCACATGCTATGGGTCCAAATCCTAATTCACGATATGCGAGAATGCCCGACGATCCCCAGGGAGAAGGTCTAAAAGCCATCAAAAGAGCATTGGAAAGAATAGAAAACGCAAATCCCATTGAAAAAAAACTCATTCGGGCAATGTATGTTTTTTATGATAAAGAAGCTATAGCTGATCCTAATTTAAGAGATAGAGCTTATCTGGATGAAATGAGAAGGCTTAACGATGCATTTCCCAATGATCCAGATATTGCAGCTCTTTATGCCGGAAGTTATATGTCTATCAGAAGATGGGACTATTGGGACAGTAATGGCAATCCTAAAGATGAAACGCTCGAGGTGGCAGAAGCTTTAGAACACATCATCAATCAGGGTATATCGCATCCTGGCGTATACCATTTACACATACACCTGATTGAAGCTTCAATGGAACCAGAAAGGGCATTAATCTCTGCAAATTCTCTTGAAGCAACAGTTCCAATTGTTGGTCACGTAGTTCACATGCCTGCCCATATATACATAAGAGTGGGTGATTACCAAAAAGCTATTGATAATAATATTAGATCTCAAAAAGTGGATAGAGAATTAGGTAAATTATGGGGAGATATGCCGTTGCCTAACATTGGGACTTATCCCTTATCTCACAAGTTACATGCCGGACACGCACTTGATTTTATTAGATATGCTGCAACTGTTCAGGGAAATTTTGAAATTGCCAACAAAGCTGCCTGGAATATGGCTGATAGAATAAAAGGAGATGCTGTCATGGTTATGGGTGGACAAAAGCGAGTTTCCGCTCCGTGGTTAGTTTTAAAAATATTTGGTAAGTGGGATCAAATTATATCCCTGGAGCCTGATCATCAAGGTACACCTTATCTCGATGGTATTTGGGCTTATGTATTAGGAAGTGCCTATATAGCTAAAGGTAATTACCAGCTGGCCTCTAAAGAGCTTGATAAACTTAAGTCCATAGCAAATTCACCTAATGCTGATCAATACAGAGTTGGAGCAACTCCCGCATCTTCTGTTTTGAAAGTAGCAGCACATGGTCTTCAAGGTGAATTGCATATGGCCAAGGAAGAATATGGTCAGGCTATAGAGTCCTTTACTAGTGGAGTAAAAATAGAGGATGGAAATAACTATACCGAACCTCCTGACTGGGCTCAGCCTATGAGACATTATCTTGGAGCGGCATTTCTGAAGAACGCACAGTTTGAGGAAGCAGAAGCTGTCTATAGAAGAGATCTTAAGTGGAACCAAAATAATGGTTGGTCTCTTTATGGTTTATATCAATCACTTAAATCGCAAGAGAGACTTGAAGAATCAGAAGAAGTGTATAAAGAATGGATTACAGCATGGAAAGCTGCAGATATAGAAATAACCGCTTCTCACCTTTAATTAATAAAAAGTTTTTTTGAACAAGGAGGCAAGAGATATGATAATTTATGGAGTCCCATTTTCTCAACCCGTCAGGGCCGTAATGTGGTTAATGTTAATTAAAAAATTCCCTTTCGAGCTTAGGTTGATAAATCCTGGTTCCTCTTCAGAGGGAGGAAGTCGCCATCCGGACTATTTAAAAAAGTTTCCTACCGGGACAATTCCAAGTTTAGAAGATCCAAAAACAGGATTTGTATTGTCAGAATCACATGCCATTATGTGTTATTTGTGTAATAAAAATAAATGGAGCGATTTATACCCCAGTAATCTAGAAGATAGAGCTAAGGTAGATTCTTACTTACATTTACATCATAGAAATGTCCGAGAAGCATCTATCGGTCTTGTTGCTCCAAAAGTGAGAAAGGACCTTAACTTTTCTGAAGATTTTTTGGCAACTTCCAAAGCTAATATAGAAAAAGCATTTAATGCCATTGAAAATGGCTGGTTAAATGATTCAAGCTATTTAGTTGGAGAGACTATGACGATTGCAGATATCTCGGCTTATGTAGAGATAGGACAATTACAAAGCATATTTACAAATGTTTACAATTTTGAACCTTATCCAAATATAAGGAGATGGTTAAATAATATGCAAAATATAGAGTGTCATGATGATATACATGTCGCTTTATACGAGTTAGGAGATTTAAGTAAAGACGCTCCTTCAATGGAAACGATTATTGGCGCTAATAAAAAAGCTTTTAAGGTTATACAAGAAAAGATAAGTAATATGGAATAAAAATATGAGAAATTTTGAAGGAAAAACAGCTGTTATAACTGGAGCAGCAAGCGGAATAGGAAAAGCACTTGCAGAAAAGTTTGCACAAGAAAAAATGCAAGTAGTTTTGGCTGATATTGAGGAAGAGGCTCTTGAAAAAACTGTCGATAACTTAAGACAGTATCAACATCGCGTTATTGGTGTCAAAACTGACGTTTTGGTAGAGGAGTCAATTGATGAGTTATTTGCTAAAGCCACAGAAGAGTATGGAAATATTCATATTCTTTGCAACAATGCAGGTATCGGAGCTAATTCAGGAAACAAAGCCATATGGGAGATAGATAAGCATGACTGGGATTGGGTCATGGGAGTAAATTATCAAGGAGTACTCAAGGGTATTCAAACCTTTCTTCCTCATATGTTGGAGCACGGAGAAGAGGGGCATGTAGTAACTACTGTTTCTATGGCAGGATTACTTCCTGGTGCCGGTACTTATGGGGTAAGTAAGCATGCTGTGATGGCTTTAACTGAGGGATTAAGTAGAGATCTTATTACTAGAAATGCAAAGATTAATGCTTCTGTTTTATGCCCAGGTTTCGTAGACACTAATATTGATAAATCCGAAAGAAATCGTCCAAGTCACTTAGGTGAGCCTCAAGAGCCTACAAATGATATAAATGATATGGGAGCACAAATTATGTCTTCTATGCTTCGCCAAGGTAAGAAACCCGAAGAGATAGCTGGGATTGTTTTTGAGGCCATAAAAGAAAATATTTTTTATATTCTATCTCACCCTGCTTGGGATGAGACTTTGAGGTCTCATTTTGACAATATACTTTCAAGGAAAGAGATACAACGCAATTCTGAAGAAGAAATAGCCAAATTCTTTTCTCCAAGAGAGGATGGAGAGAAATACTAAAATTATGACAGAGATAACAGATAAACTTGATCTTCCTTGTGGAGCTCAGATTAAAAACCGTATATGCAAAGGAGCAATGACAGAGGGTTTAGCTGACGAACAAAACAGGGCAACTTCCAAACATGTCAACTTATATGATCGTTGGTCTGACGGAGGGGCGGGTATATTGCTCACCGGTAACGTACAAGTTGACCATAGATATCTTGAAAGACCCGGTAATGTAGTCATAGAAGGACAACAAACTAATGAGCAATTATCAAGATTAACTGCTTATGCCGAAGCAGGTACCAAAAATGATACCCATTTATGGATGCAAATCTCTCATGCCGGAAGGCAAACACCAGCATCGGTTGCGGAAACTCCTGTAGCACCTTCAGAAGTTCAGCTACAAATGCCTGGAGCCCAGTTTGGAAAACCTCGTTCTTTATCTAATGAAGAAATTTTGGATATTATTCAAAGATTTGCCCACACTGCATCAGTGGCCAGAGAAACAGGCTTTACAGGAGTGCAAATACACGGAGCTCATGGGTACTTAATATCTGAATTCCTTTCACCTGATATCAATAAAAGAAATGATAACTGGGGCGGAAACTTAGAAAAGAGGTCAAAGTTTTTATTGGAAATAGTAAGGTCAGTTAGAAAATCAGTGGGAGATGATTTCCCTGTATCCCTTAAACTTAATTCTGCTGATTTTCAAAAAGGTGGATTTACGCATGAAGATGCCATTCAAGTTGCCTCTTGGCTAAATGAGGAAGGACTGGATCTTCTCGAAATTTCTGGTGGTACATATGAACAGCCGCACTTAGTTGGAATTGATATGGGTTTGAATCCTGAAAGGGCAGAAGTAAGACGCGAGAGCACAATTGCCCGAGAGGCCTATTTTTTGGACTATGCAAATGATATTAGAAATGTCTTTAAAGGTCCTTTAATGGTAACTGGAGGATTTAGGAGTATTAAAGGAATGAATGACGCTTTGAATCAAAATGCATGTGATGTTGTTGGAATAGCCAGACCATTTTGTATTGATCCTCAAATAGCAAATAAACTTCTGAGTAAAGATGTCTCAGAAACTCCAATTTTAGAAAAAACAATGCAGGTTGGTCCTGGATGGCTTGGACTTAATTCACCTTTTTCAGTCATAAAAGGTATCAATGGATGGGGTCAGCAAGCATTTTGGTGTTTAAATCTCATTAGAATGGGAGACGATTTAGACCCTAATTTGGATCTCGGTGTTTTTAAAGCTTTTCTTCAATATCAAAGAAACGAAAAGGATGCCGCTAATAGATATCAAGAATATTGGAAAAGCGCTTGATCCAACAATAATTAGAGCTATTTCTATCCCTCCTATATTGATGATTTATCAATAAAAAATGTTGTAATATGCTTCTATAAATAAATAATTTTTAACTATGAATATCGAAGCAGAGTTTAATTACAGAAAACCGTTAGAAGAAAACGAGGCGAAACCGGCATATGGTTTAGAAGAACCCAATGAAGACAATAATGTGTTGCCTGAGTATCTTAAATCTTTCAAAAAAACAGTACACAATGCCAGAGAGTCTAATTTCGACATCACGATGGGGGGATTTGAACTTATTAATCATATCTCTTCGGTAGAGGACTTTTATAACGATGAGCAAGTAGTAAATATTTACTACGATGAAATGGCTAACTACGTTAAAGAAAAAGTTGGTGCCAATACAGTCCAAATTTTTTCTCATATAACTAGAAATGAGGCTCAAGCTGAGTCGGGAGAAAGAAAGGGTGGACACAGATTAGTCCATAATGATTTCACTACTAATTTTGGTTCCACACTTGATCCTTTTTTAAAAGAGACTGGAATGAATCCTGCAAGAATCGTAGTCTATAATCTATGGAGAAGATTTGATGAAGATGGAGTAGACACTCCTTTTGCAGTATGTGATAAGAGATCCGTCTCAGAAAAAGAATTAATTCCTACTGATTTATTTAATTATTTACCTGATCAACCTGAAGCTTTGACTGTAGAAATTTGTCAGTCTTCTCATAGTGAATCTCATAAATGGTATTTTTATCCAGAGATGACTAAAGACGAAGTCTTGATGTTTAAGACCTATGATTCAGATGAAAAGCCTTTCATCCCTACTTTACATAGTGCCTTTGACTATCCTAATACTCCTAAGGGGGCAACTCCAAGAGAGAGCATTGAAGTTAGAGCAGTTTGTTTTTTTGATTAGTAATTGAATGAAGAACACAACTTACGAAGTAAAAAAATCTGATGAGTATTTTACTAAAGCCAAGAAGGTCATACCCGGCGGTATCTTCGGTCATTATAAATACGCTGTAAGAGAATCAGGTCCTAAGTTTTTTTCTAAGTCTGAAGGAGCTTATTTCTGGGACTTAGATGATAACCGTTACGTAGATTTAATGTGTGGTTATGGGCCTTCAATACTTGGATACAATCATCCGGAAGTAGAGGAAGCCTTCAAGTCATCATCCGATAAAGGCAATACTGTGAGTATTGCATCGCCTGTAATGGTAGACCTTGCCTCTAAATTAGTGGACATGGTCGATATAGCTGACTGGGCACTATTTGGTAAAAATGGGGGTGACGCTACAAGTTTAGCAGTAATGATAGCTCGTGAATTTACCGGCAAGAAAAAGATAATCAAGATAGATGACGGTTATCACGGAGTTGCTCCTTGGATGCAAGACAAAAATCGACCTGGTGTTATTGCATCCGATAGTGAACATGTCATAAAGATAAAATGGAATGATTTAGAGGAATTAGAAAATCTTTTAGGCCAAGATAATAATGATATTGCTTGCTTTATTTCATCACCCTATGATCATCCAGTTTCTAGAGACAATTCTCTACCCAACGAAGGTTACTGGGAAAAAGTAACTTCTTTGTGTAAAGCGCATGGAATCCTAACAATAGTAGATGATGTAAGGTCCGGGTTTAGAATAAACTTAAAGGGTTCTAATGTGGCTTTTGGGTTTAGTCCTGACATGATTTGCTTTGGAAAGGCAATTGCTAACGGTCATCCTTTAGCTTCTTTGGTTGGTAAAGAGGAAATAAAGACAGCTGCGGAAAGGGTCTATTTTACTGGAACACAATTCTTTAGCGCTCCACCTATGGCTGCAGCTATTGCAACTTTAAATGAATTAGAAAAAGTAGATGCTCCTACAAAATTAATAGATTACGGAAAAAAACTGAACGCAAGATTAGAAGCAGTTGCCTCTGAAAAGGGCTTTAATCTTGTATCTTCGGGCGTTCCTTCAATGCCGTACTATCGATTGGAAGGTCAGAGCTTTGAGACCCACATTAAATGGATAGACGAATGCGTGAAGCGCGGAGTTTATATGCTTTCGTACCATAACCATTTTATTTCGCTAGCTCACAAGGAAGAAGATATTGATTTCATTGAATCGGCAGCAAGACAGGCCTTCGAGAGTCTGTAAAGAGAGTGTATTCAAGAAGAACTTTCTTAAAAATATCTGCTTCGATAACTGCTCTAGTTGCTGGTGGCTATTTTTTTAAATCCTCCGGCGGCCCTAAAGTTAAACATATCTTATCCTCTGCAAGTCATGAGAGATTAGGCATCTCCCTATCTTTATCTAAGTCCACTTCAAAATTAGAACTTCTACTCAATGATAGAGAATTAATTCAAGGCAAAAAGATCGATAGAGAGGGTAAGCATTGGCAATTTCTATCAAATAAGCTTAAGTCAAATGAATCTTATGAACTTCAAATTTTGTCTGAAGATGAGGCGATTTATAAAAGATGGTCCGTAAAAACTTTCCCAGATCCTGAAACAGAAATTAAGAAGCTTTCTTTTATGTCGTTCACTTGTCCAGGTGGTGGCGATGCCTTTAGAGCCTCTGGAAGAGAGTTTTTCAAACCTTTCTCTTTTAGACAAAACATATTTAAAGAAGGGTTATCAAAGAATCCTGATTTCGCAATAGCTATTGGTGATCACGTATATTGGGATTTGAGGGGCGAAAGTTCCCCGCCAGTTGGTCGCAATAGTAAATTAATCAAGTTCTTTCTGGGTGGTTACTTGAGACTGAGATATGGTTCATTTAACAGACTAGAAAGCGCTAATAGCAAGACCAATGAAAGCGTTTTAAAAAAAATAGGGAATGAGCAGATAGCTTCTCTTTACGGTACTAGATTTAAGAGTACACCAATTTTCTTTGTGCCCGATGATCATGATTATTTTGAAAATGATGATGCTGAAGAAGAAATCGTGACTTTTCCTGCAGATAAATTTAGTAAAGATGCTTTTAGAAAAATGGCAGATTTATTTTATCCACCTCTGCTAGATACACCTGACGACTTGCCTGGAAGAAGCATTGGCAGAATAAGATATGGTAATGCTTTCGAAGGTTTAATTGCAGATTGTGCAGGCAACATGACACTGGGCGATAAGCAAGCTGTTCTGATTGCTAATCAAGATGAAGAGTGGATCCTCTCAAGGATAAAAGAATCTAAAGCAAAACATTTAGCATTTATTCCTTCACACCCACTTGGTTATACGGCAGGTAAGTGGAGGGAATGGTACCCCGATGTAGTGGCCGAAGAAGGAGCGACAGGCACTGTAGTAAATGAATTGTTATCTGGAAGAAGTGGATCTTTGACTACTGATGTAAATAAATATTTATGGCAAGATGGATGGTTTCTACAACATCAACGTCTACTGCAATCTATAGCTCAAAGGAAAGGATCTAGATTTATTTTTTCTGGAGATATTCATGCTATAGGCGCATCTTCAATAATTAAATCAGGTGAGGAGAGCTTGGAAAGATCCGTAAAAACCTTTTTGGTGGGACCGGTGAGTAGCTCTACTGGCACTTGGCCATCATTTGCAAGAGGTATAACAGCCGAAAATCCAAAATATCTAAAATGTGAGACTATTTATTCAATAAAAGAAGAAAATGGTTTTACCTTTTTTCAAATAGATAATGATAAAGCACTTGCAGAAATAATTTCTTGCGGAGGGCATAATCCAGAAAATGGTGATAGCGGAAAGATAGTGTCCCAGGAGAGTGTTTATATATGAAATTATTAGACTCAGATATCAAGACAAGGGAAATTCTGGAATGGAAAGGAATCCATCTATTAAATTATCAATTTTCAGCTTGCTCCATGAAAACAAGAATTTACCTGAACCTGAAGAACATACCCTTTAAGTCTCATCAAATTAACCTGTCTGCCGGAGAAAATTTCTCACAGTGGTTTCAAGGGATTAATCCCAGATCGCTAGTTCCGGTTTTAATTCATGATGGAGATGTTCACATAGAAAGTAATGATATTCTTCAGTATCTAGAAGGGTGTTTTGAAAATAACCCACTAATACCGGCAGATAAAAAAATGAAAGTATCTGAGCTATTAAGTTTTGAAGATAACCTACATATAGATATAAGAAATATTACTTTTAGGTTTATGGTCCCGAAGCTATTGAATAAAGGAAAGAAAGCTAAACCAAAATCTAATGATAAGGCGACTTTGAATGGTGAGGCCGACCCGCTTGATGACGCAAATAGAAACTTTTGGAAAGAATACGAAGAATTTGGCATAAAAGATGAAGATGTAACAGAATCTTTAAGCAAGATGAATTCTGCTTTAAAGAATATAGATTCAATTCTCAATGGAAATGAATATATATTAGGTTCAAATTTATCAGTAATCGATATAGCTTGGTTTATATATGTAACAAGAATTCAACACGCAAATTACCCGCTTCAAGAAAGACATCCTAATGTTTATGAGTGGTACAAAAGATTATATAAAAATAAAAAATTTAAAGACGAAGTACAAATCCCTTTGATAATGAAATTAGTTATAAATTTATATGCTTTATTTCTTAAAATTAAAGGAAGAGGAATTACAAATTTCTTGCCACAATAACTTATAGATGGAAATAGATTTAATTTTATTATTAATACTTATAGCTACCTTTGCCACTGCATTTTTATCTTCAATTTTTGGAATGTTAGGCGGCTTAATTCTCATGGGAATATTAATAAGTTTTCTTTCTGTTGGACCTGCGATGGTTTTGCATGGATTGATACAGGCAACTTCAAATGGATATAGAGCCTGGTTGAACAGAACTGATATTAATTGGAAGATAATATTAACTATGCTGGTCGGTAGTTTTATTTCTTTAGTGATTTTATTCTTCATAGCATTTCAGCCTAGCCAAATTTTGGTTATCTTGGCTTTAGGCTTCTTGCCGTATATTGCCTGGATAGTTCCTAAAGAACTCTCCTTAGACGTGACTAAGCCTGCAATTGGAGTGTTAGCTGGCGGTGTGGTGGTTGGGACTAATCTTGTTGCAGGTGTGGGAGGACCTTTGCTCGATATCTTTTTCCAAAGAGTAGACATGACAAGACACCAAGTTGTAGCAACTAAAGCAATTGCCCAGACAATAGGGCACATATCTAAAATTATTTTCTTTGGAGGCCTTGTTGTTTCATTTAGTTTTGAAAATTGGCCAAATCCTGTGTTTCTTTTTTTTGCTATTATTTTTTCGGTTATTGGAACTACTCTTGGAAAGAAAGTTTTAGATATAATAGATGATGAAATTTTCTTCCGATGGACTCAAATAATAGTTTTATCTGTCGGAACAGTTTTTATTATTCGAGGCCTATTTTTATTAATTCAGTAGTAGAGAAGTAGGGCTTATACAGAGAGATTTATGAATAGACTAGAAGACAAAGTAGCCATTATCACTGGAGCTACAGGAGGTATAGGGAAGGCTGCAACAGAACTTTTTCTTAAAGAGGGAGCTAATGTTCTGATGGTTGATCTTAATGAGGATGATCTTGTTGAGGTTTCTAATGAGATTAATTCTAATAAATTAAGTTATTTTCAAGGCGATGTGACCTTATTTTCTGACAATCAAAAGGCAGTAGAGTTGGCCAAGGAGAGATACGGTGGTTTAGATATTTTTATAGCCAATGCGGGAGTGGCTGGTGAGATCCTGCCTATTACCGAGTATGATGAAGAAACCTTTGATAGAGTCATGGAAGTAAATGCCAAAGGCCCTTTTTTAGGCTTGAAGGCAGCTATACCGGCTTTATCGGAAAGAGGAGGAGGGAGTGTTGTTATAACATCTAGTGTCGCAGGGTTAACTGGAGCTTCTCTATTATCTCCTTATGTGATGAGCAAACATGCTGTAGTTGGTCTGACAAAGTCTGCTGCCAGAGAATGTGCAGAAATGAACATTAGAGTAAATTCTGTCAACCCTTCTCCCGTAGAAACTAAAATGATGCGCATACTAGAGGATGGCATATCGGAAGTTAATGGGGAAGAAAATGCCAAAGAAGCCTTTGAGGGACAGATTCCTTTAGGAAGATACGCTGATGCAAGTGAAATAGCTAAATTAATGTTATTTCTTTCAGGTGATGAAAGTGAGTTCATCACTGGATCGGTACATACTATAGACGGAGGGTTTACTGCCTAAATGACTGTAAAAAAATCTATTCATTGGTTTAGGCAAGATTTAAGGATTAATGATAACCCCTCTTTAAACTCTGCGAGTCAATTCGATACCTTTTTACCTATTTATATTCTTGATGATGTTAATTCAGGAGAATTTTCTATGGGTGCAGCAAGTCGATGGTGGTTACATCATTCCTTAAAAAAACTAAATGAAAGTTTAAATGGAAAATTATTGATTTATAAAGGAAATCCTTCCGAAATTCTTCTGAAGTTAATAGAAGAAAATGAGATATCCCACATCTCTTGGAACCGATGCTACGAACCCTGGCGAATAAAAAGGGATAAAGATATAAAAAAGGAACTGGAAGATAAAAACATCAAAGTGGAGAGTTTTTGTGGCTCCTTACTATGGGAACCCTGGAATATTTCAAAAGATGATGGAACCCCTTACAGAGTTTTTACACCTTATTATAAAAAGGGGTGTCTTAATTCAGATGAGCCCCGGTTTCCTATTCAAGCCCCTAATATCGAAAATATCTACTCAAATACTGTGATATCGGATGGTTTGGATAGTTTATCTCTTTTACCTGACATCAATTGGTACCGTGGGCTAGAAGATGACTGGAATCCTGGAGAGGAAGGAGCAGAATACAATCTAGATAAGTTTCTCAATCATGGTCTAATCAATTATAAGGAAGGAAGGAACTTCCCATCTCAGGAATTCGTTTCTAGATTGTCACCACATTTACATTTTGGAGAAATATCACCCAACGAAGTTTGGTATAGAGCTAAGACAAAAGAAACAATTAGTGGAATAGAAAAAAGCTTAGCGCATTTTCATAGTGAATTGGGATGGCGAGAGTTTTCCTACTACCTTCTTTATCATTTTCCTGATCTTCCAAAGACAAACTTTCAAAGTAAGTTTGATATTTTTCCTTGGAAAAAAAATAAAGAACTTTTGAAGCTTTGGCAAAAAGGACAGACAGGATATCCAATAGTAGACGCCGGAATGAGAGAACTTTGGCAAACAGGTTATATGCATAATAGACTCAGAATGGTAGTCGGATCCTTTTTGGTTAAGAATTTGCTTATAGATTGGAGGGAAGGTGAAAAATGGTTTTGGGATTGTCTTGTAGATGCTGATCTAGCAAGTAACAGTGCAAGTTGGCAATGGGTTGCTGGTTCAGGTGCAGATGCAGCCCCTTATTTTAGAATTTTTAATCCCATAACTCAGGGTTTGAAATTTGATCCCGAAGGGCACTATACAAAAAAATATGTTCCTGAACTAAGCAATATGCCCAGCAAATACTTGTTTAATCCTTGGGAAGCTCCTAAGGAAGTTCTTGAATCAGCAGGAATTGAGCTGGGTAAGAATTATCCGGAACCCATAGTTGACTTAAAGATTTCCAGAGAAATTGCTTTAGAAGCTTTTGCTACAACAAAAAAAGAAAACAATGAGTGAGTCGCATATAGATAATTCAAAAGACGAAATCATATCTTGGACGTGTCGTCATACTTGGAAGCGTTCTTCAATTAATACCCTTTGGTGCTTGCTAGGATGCTCGATTGGAGACTTTGGGACGATTCTATTCTTTCAAATAAATGAGATACCTTTTCCCATGTTGGGCATTATGACTCTTGCAATAATCAATGGCTTAATTACGTCAATTATTCTTGAGACAATAATTCTTTCACGACAAATGAATTTAAGAGCGGCATTCAATACCGCCACAGGAATGTCTTTAATATCTATGATATCTATGGAGGTTGCTATGAATACCGTTGATGTAGTCTTTGCTGGGGGCGTCTTAGTTTGGTGGGTGATACCCTTTATGCTATTGGCAGGTTTCATTACACCACTACCTTACAATTATTATAGGCTTAAGAAATACAACATAGCTTGTCACTAACGATGTCAGCAAAAAAAGATTTAAAGGATATTCTGGAAAACCTTCATCCTTCTTTGGTTGATGAATCTTTCGTTTTTATGACATCTAAAGAGCCCATTAATACTTTAGTCAATTCTTTAAATCCTGTGGCCACATTTACTGAAAATGAAGGTTCTACTTTGGTAATTACAAAAGCTGTAGCAGATCAAAATTCTATCCAATACGACACTGTTTTTAATTGTATCTCTCTAGGTGTCCACTCTAGCCTGGAGATGAGTGGATTAATAGCAACAATATCTGCCGAATTATTTAAAAACAACATACCTACAAACGTTTTTGCAGGATATTTTCATGATCATATTTTTATACCAATTGATAAGGCAAAATTAGCTTTAGAAACTATCTCTTCAATAAGCAGTTCTTAGGATTTCTCACTCTTATTTTTATGCTTATAATGAATCTACACAAAAGGAGAAAGTTATGTTGAAGCTACATTTTGCACCTAATTCGAGAGCCGGAAGGATTCTTTGGTTACTTGAGGAACTCGAGTTACCTTATGAGTTAAATAAGATGGCATTCAGCCCCACCGATCTAAAGTCTGATGAACATAGAGCAAGACATCCATTAGGAAGAGTGCCTGTTTTGGAGGATGGAGATACTCAAATCTGGGAATCTGGAGCCATAACCGACTACATCTTGGAAAAACATAAAAATGGAGGATTGAAACCCTCTGTAGATTCTGAACATTTTGCGAAATATCTTCAGTGGTTTCATTATTGTGAAGGAATGGTGATGCCTCCTATGAATACGATTGTTGTGCATACTGTCATTCTCCCACCTGAAAGAAGAGATGAGACAGTTTTAGGCCAAGCACAAAGACTTCTTACCAATGCCTTGAAGCCAGTTAATGAAAATCTAGAAGGTAAAGATTATTTGATAGGCGATTTTTCAGGTGCTGATATCATGCTTGGACATTCTTGTTTCATGAGCAATCGATTAGGTTGTGTTTCAGACGAAATGAGCAATATAAAAGCATATGTAGAGAAACTAGAAGCAAGACCTGCTTTTAAAAAAGCCATAGAGACTCAATAAACTTTGAGCAAGATAAGGATATTTTCTTATCTTCCTAACCCTAGGGTTTGGAAGTCGATTATTACTGCAAAAATAGGTGGTATAGACATAGAGGTTGTTGGGGATAAGCCTAATAATATGCCTAATTGGTTATGGGATTTTGATGCCAAACCAATATCAGAAGAAGATAAATCCGAACTTAAATCATTCGAAATTAAAAGCAAAAGAGGCTTCAAAGGCTCTCTTTACAAAACAGATGAATTCATAGAACAACATCCTTTCGGGACAGTTCCAGCTGGATTTATTGGTCATGAGCGACTTGGAGTATTTGAATCAAATAGTATTTTGAGAGCGGTTGCTAGGGAATGTAAAGACAAATCTCTCTATGGAGGCGATGACATTAATTTAACATCTCGAATAGACAGTTTTTTGGATGCTAATCTTGTTTTCTCAAGAGAATTTCAGGTTTATCTTTTAGAGCTAGAAGATATAACTCAATATACTTATGAGAGAACTAAGGCTGCATATGAGTTTTATTTAGATGGCTTAGAAAAATCTTTATCTCTTTCTAGCTTCATTGCTGGAGATCAGTTAACTATTGCGGATATATCTTTTGCCTGTGAATTTGCACAATTCCTGAGAGAGGGTCACTATCTGCAACAGCTGGAAAGCAAGAACTTAAGCCTTATCAGTAAAAACTTCCAAACCGAGTATCCATTAACTTTCAAACACTTTAAATTTCTCTGTAACAAACAAGAATTTTCAGATGTCATGGGTTCTTATCTAGACTGGTATGAAATGTAAATATGGACTACGTTGAACTTGCAGTACCCTTTTTCTTATTGGCTTTAATTTTAGAATTAGCTTACGGGAAACTAATTAATAATAATACTTATCGATTGAATGACACAATAAGTAGTCTTTTTATGGGATCCTTGAGAGGCACAAGTGGAATCCTCAAGATTGGTTTTAGTGGCTATATTTATTATCAAATTGAAACACACTTTGCTCTCTGGCGTATGGATAGCGATCTCTGGATTACTTGGATCTTCGCTTTTATTGCCTATGACTTTTTTTATTATTGGTTTCATAGAATAAGTCATGAGAGACAAATTTTTTGGGCATCGCATGTGGCCCATCATCAAAGTGAAGAATACAATTTATCTACTGCATTAAGGCAGACCGGAACGGGGTTTTTTATTTCCTGGATTTTCTATATTCCTCTATTTTTAATCGGTGTTCCTTCATATGTGATGGTATCAGTAGCATCTATCAATTTGATTTATCAATTTTGGGTTCACTCTAGACACATACCTAAACTTGGGTGGTATGAATTATTTTTTGTCACTCCTTCCAATCATCGTGTTCATCATGCTCAGAATGATATTTATATAGATAAAAATTACGGTGGTGTTTTTATAGTCTGGGATCGTCTTTTTTCTACTTTTAAAGAAGAACAAGATGATCAAGAGTGTGTTTATGGGATAAGAGGGGCAATTAAGACATTTGATCCTGTAAAGGCAAATATCCATATTTATCAGAAAATTCTAAAAGATCTTACTTTCTCTATCTCTTTTAAAAATTTTTATAATGTTTTAACTGCAAAAACTGGCTGGTCACCAAACGGATCTACTGAAGGTTCATCTATGGAAAAGTTTGCTCATGAAAAATTTGAGAAGCATGATCCTGTAGTTTCATTATCTACAAAAATCTATGCACTCATGCAATTCTTATGCATGACATACGCGGCTGTAGTCCTTTTTGCAGATAAAAATATGGATTATGATCATGGTGTCGTTCTCCTTTGCGTGGTTATTTTTTCTATGTATTGCACAGCAAAATGGTTGGATGCTGAAAAGATAATAAAACTGGAATATACGAAGTTAGGAATAATCTCTATTGGTCTTTGTTACCTTTATACTTTTAGTCCCGAAATTCTTCTCTTTAATGTCTTGCTTATTTATTTGCTTTTAAATATCGCTTTTTTACCCTTCTTAAAAAGAGTGTGAATTTATGGAAGATCTCAAGAAATGGATTAAGAGTTACCCTGATTTTCCTTCTAAAGGAATTCTGTTCAGAGATATCAGCCCATTGTTGGCTGAACCTAAAGCGTTAAGTCTATTAAAAGATCGCTTTGTAGAAACTATTAAACCTCTTAATGCTGATTATGTTGCAGGTATAGATGCTAGAGGTTTTTTATTTTGTACTTTAGTTGCAGAGCACTTGGGTCTCGGTGCGTTAATGATAAGAAAGCCTAACAAGCTTCCTGGAGAGCTTATCGAAAAAAGCTATGAGCTAGAATACGGCAGTAATTCACTAACCGTCCAAAAAAAAGATCTAGCGGGTAAATCAATAGTGATTGTAGATGATCTATTAGCAACAGGGGGGTCAATGCAATGCTCTAAAGAATTATTAGAGTCTCTTGGTGCAAAAGTAGAAGGAGGGGCTGTTGTCATAGAACTGAAGTCTCTTAAGGGTTCATCTAAACTCGATATACCCATTATCAGTCTTATAAGTTATGAAGACTAGTTTAACAAAAGAAAATACCCTCATTGCGGTTGCAATGGAAGAGGAATTCAGTTCCGAGCAAGCGAATGGATGGAGGATTGTCTATACAGGAATTGGAAAAGTGAATGCTTTAATTTCTGTCTATCGAGCGTTGAGTGAAGAAAAACCGATTAATATTATAAATTTTGGAACTGCCGGTTCTTCAAGGAGTGATTTAAAGGGCCTGCATGAAGTGACCACCTTCAAGCAGAGAGATATGGATCTAAGAGATATAGGACTCCCTCTTGGCGTAACTCTTAATGATGACATAAATGATATTGCTTTTGATAGGCCAGGGTTGAGTTGCGGTACAGGAGATAATTTTGTTACTACAAACCAAGAAATCAAAACTGATTTATATGATATGGAAGCTTACGCACTTGCAAAGCTTTGCTTAAAAGAAGAAATTAATTACTTTTGTTTCAAATATATTAGTGATGAAGCTAATGAAAGTGCATCTGAGGATTGGAACAAGAATGTAGCAAATGGAAGTAAAGCTTTCCAAATATATTTGGACTCTCTCAATGGATAACCTAAAAATAGTTCCTTTTAAGCTAGATTACAAATCAGAATTTGAATACCTCAACAGACAATGGATAGAGGAATATTTCGTGATGGAAGAAGAAGATCTTAAAACTCTTCAAAATCCTGAGTCTTATGTAATGGAAAAGGGAGGAGAGATTTTTTTTGCAATTTTGAATGATGATGTAGTCGGTACTGCAGCAATGATTCCAACAAGTAAAGGCGTTTATGAGTTAGCAAAAATGGCTGTTGCAAAAAACTTTCAAGGACTTGGTATTGGAAAAAAATTATTAAGACGTTGTATAGACTTCTCAGTAGAAAAAAAAGCGAATGAGGTTTTCTTAATTACCAATGATGCATTGAAGCCTGCCTTAAATCTATACCTCTCATCTGGCTTTGTATTAAATGAACTTAATGATGATGATAGGTATGATAGAGGCAATACAAAAATGAATTTAATATTAGGAGAGTAATATGATTAATTTAGATCTAAGTGGTAAAAAGGCAGTTGTAACAGGTGCAAGTTTAGGTATCGGTGAGGCAACAGTTAAGATGCTTGCAGAGCACGGAGCCGATGTTTTCTTTTGTGCTCGTACAGAAGAGTCGGTTCAGAAGTTAGCATCTTTAGAAGTAAATAATGGCTCTATAAAGGGTTTTGTTGCTGACATGGGTAACAAAGAGTCAACACAAGCCTTTATAGATGGTACTTTATCTGAAGGTTCAGTTGATATTTTAGTTAATAATGTTGGCGCTTCCCCCTCTAGAAATTTTTTATATATGACCGATGAAGATTGGCAAGAATTACACGAACTTAATCTTTTGTCGGCTGTAAGATGCACTAGAGCATTTCTCCCTGCTATGAGAGAAAATAAATGGGGCAGAGTAGTTATGATTTCTAGTTCGGCAGGTAAATATCCTAATGCAGCATTAATTGATTACGGAGCCACTAAAGCAGCTATGATTTCTATATCAAAATCATTGGCAAAAAAATATGGATCAGATGGAGTGCTTATTAATTCGGTTCTTCCTGGTCTAATTCATACCGCTATGTGGGAGAGGGCTGCAACAGAAATTGCTGAAGCCACTGGTGGCAATATGGAGGATGTCATCAAGGCAAATGGAACTTCAGTGCCAGTTGGGCGATATGGTACTTCAGAAGAAGTAGCATCTTTAGTCACATTTTTGTGTTCCGAAGCAGCTTCGTACATCAGCGGTACTTCCATTGAGGTTGATGGAGGCCAGGCAGGGCATATTTAATGACTGAATACTACGGATCTTGCCATTGTAAAGAAGTCAGATTTAGCTTTTTTGCAGACGAGATTCTCGAAGAGCTTTATCAGTGCAACTGCACGTTATGCCTCAAGAAAGCAATCATCATGAAGCCAATCAGTAAAGATCACTTCACACTTCAAAGTGGGCACAGTAATTTGCACCTCTATGAATGGAACAAAAAAATAGCAAAACACTTCTTTTGCAAGATTTGTGGTGTTTATACCCATCATGTACGAAGAAGGGACCCATCTCAGATAAGTATAAATATAATGTGTGTTGATGATATATTGATAGCTCCTGAAACAAAGATAAACCTGATAGATGGAGCGAGTCACGATTAATTATGTTAATTTCTAAAAGGCCAAATCACTTATTATTGAAGGCATCGCTACTTCTTTCTTTGATCCTTTTTTCTTTCTATTTGTTGTATCAACTAGACCTGATTGCCTTGATAGTAGAGTCAGACAGAAGCAAGATATCGCTTCTAATTCTTGCCATATATCTTTTGTCCACCATGCATTGGTTCTACATTGCTATTTCTTTAGATAAAGAGATATCTAGTTTAGACGAACCTTCTAGTAAGACTTTAATTGGAAGACTACTCTTAGAAGAAAATAAACCTCAAGAATACAGAGATCTTTCTCTTGTTGAAGATGAGCTCAGTAATAGGCACTCCCTGGGTTATTTGGCTGTAGACGTCTTGCTCAAATTAGGGCTTACAGGTACCGTCATAGGTTTCATCCTTATGTTACTCCCTATTGGAGAAATAAAGGATTTTGACCCTCAGATTCTCCAAAAATTATTGTCAACCATGAGTGGTGGAATGGCAGTGGCTTTGTATACAACTTTGACTGGATTGTTGACGAGCATGATACTTAAATTTCAATATTTCATACTTGATACAAGTCTGAGTCAGACTCTCAATCACATCAGCTCAAAGTATAAATGAAGCATAGGACTTTGCTTAAATCTGAAGAGCAAGATGTCTTCACGGACCTTCTTTTTAACGCGCTTCTTGGTTTTGCATTCATGTTTGCAATTGCTTTTATGCTTATCAATAACTCCGAAGAATCAGGAAATATTAATACTAAAGCTGAAGTTTTGATTTCTGTGCAATGGCCTGATGAACATCCAGATGATGTAGATGCAGTTGTTGAGGATCCTCAAGGTGGCCTTGTTTGGTATCACAATAGAGATACTGGTTTGATGCATCTAGACCGAGATGATAGAGGCAATTTAGCGGATTCTGTAAAGACTCAAGGAGAAGTTATATCGAATCCTATTAACCAAGAGACTGTTACAGTTAGAGGCCTTCAAACAGGTGAGTATGTCATTAATTTGTTGCACTATAAATCTAACTATAAAGAGCCCTTGCCAGTGACTGTAAAAGTCGAAAAACTAAATCCTTCTGTTGAGCTCATATACTACGGCCAACATTTCTTGAATGGAGTAGGTGATGAAATAACAGCCCTTAGGTTTTCAGTAGATGGAACTAAAGAAATTTCCAATCTTAATCAATTACCAAAAAGGTTACTTACAAAAGCATTAGGAAGAAAATAGAATGCTAGAGGAGAGATTAATTTTAAGTATTTCTTATGCAGTTATTGCAGCACTTCTTTTGGTTTTTTGTTTTTATACAAATTTCTCTAAAAAGGTAAAACTAATATCTATATTTGCTGTTTCTTTATTCTATATCTCCAGCTGGAAAGGATATGTTGGAGTCTTGGGATGGCCGACATCAGAGGAATTGCCAGATGATTTCAATATTTTATGGGTAGTGATTCAAGAGCCTAATAAAAGTAGAAGCAATGAAGGAGAATTATTCCTATGGGTAAAGGAAATAGATGAATTCAAAAAGCCAATAGGAGATCCAAGAGCATTCAATTTAAAGTGGAACAAAGAAAACCATAGAATAGCTCAAGAAGCTCTACATAAACTACAGGAAGGCGAAAGACTTAATGGACGAAAATCTTATGGAGTTCTGAATAAGGATAACAAAGGTGAGAAATCTACTCCATATGATGCAGCAGAAGGGGAGCCTGAACAAGGGAGGCCTTCGTTCGAATTCGTTGAAGTACCTCCACCTGAACTTCCCCCTAAAACACTATCCTTAGATTAGTAGCTTCTTACTCTTCTTGACCAAACCAGGTATATTGAGGGGCTTCCATATTCCCTAATGCCACCTCTCTATCTTCATGAGCCCTAGCTTTAACGTAGTGATGTATATTTTCTACTTCCTCTTCAGACAGGACATCAGAGAACGATGCCATGCCATTACTTGCAAGCAAACCCTCAAGAACAATTTGATTGAAAGCATCGTGGACTCCAGCTGACATTTTTCTCAAGTCCGGGATACCACCAGCAGATTTCACTACAAAGCCATGGCAAACAGCACAGTTTTGATTATATTTACTCTCTCCATCTTGCAGTTGATCAATGCTTACTTGTACCAATTGTTGTTCTGGAATCGTTTTATCTCTTACGTTGGGAATTCGCAATGTTTCTTTTCCTCCCAGTTTAAAGACAAGCAATCTTCCAAAATTGTTATAGGTTAGAGAAGCTTGCACTTCAATTGGAGGTAGTGGCTCTCCACCGAATAAGTCTCCTCCACCTGAACCTGTGAGAATAGATACATATTGTTCACCATCGATTTCAAAAGTTATAGGCGGTGCTAACATTGATGTGTATGTATTGAATTCCCAAAGTCTTTCCCCAGTTTCTTTGTCGTATGCTGAAAACATTCCCAGAGCATCGCCTTGGAATACTAGACCACCAGCAGTTCCCAGAACACCACCATTCCAATAATGTGGGATCGGAACAGACCATTTAGTTTCACCAGTGAGCGGATCGAAAGCTTTCAAAAAACCTCCTGGTTTAGGTTGAGATTCAAGATTATTGAGAATATTTTGAGCTAAAGAACTCATTTCAATTCCCATATTCCATTGACCGGGAGTCCATTTGAACACTCCAGTTTTTTTATAATCTTCTTGTATTGCATAGAAAAAAGGATTTTCTTGCGTAGGTATGTAAGCTAATCCAGCTTCAAGGTCTATAGACATGGCTTGCCAATTGTGAGCTCCTAATGGACCAGGTAAAACCCAAGCCCCATTTTCAGTATAATCAACAGCAGGATTCTCAACTGGTCTTCCTGTTTCTAGGTCTACATGGGTGGCCCATGTGACAGCCGCAAAAGGGTGAGCTCTTAGAACTTTTCCGTCTTGACGATCAATAACATAAAAGAAACCATTTTTTGGAGCTTGAAGAAGGACTTTTTTCATTTCTCCATCAATTTCCATATCTGCCAAAGCCATATCTTGAACGGCGGTATAGTCCCAATTATCTTCTGGAGTTGTCTGATAATGCCATTTATAAACGCCAGTATCGGCATCAACAGCAACAATGGAAGACAGGAAAAGGTTGTCACCACCACCTGGAGACCTTATATCTCTTGTCCAGGGAGACCCATTTCCAACTCCAAGGTAAACATTATTAAAATCGGGATCATAGACTATAGAATTCCAAACAGTTCCACCTCCTCCAAATTCCCACCAGTTAGTTCCTTTCCAGGTTTTGGCAGCCATCTCCATTGCAGGATCTTCAAATCCTAGATCGGGATTTCCTGGAACTGTAAAGAAACGCCATACTTGATCACCATTTTCTGTATCGTAGGCAGTAACATATCCTCTTACGCCGTATTCCGCACCACCGTTACCTATATAAACTTTACCTTTTGCTACCCTGGGTGCACCTGTGATTGTGTAAGATCTGGTTCGATCAATTATGGTATCAACTTCCCACACTAACTCTCCAGTTTCAGCATTTATTGCAAACAGCCTTCCATCTAAGCTTGCTGAGTAAACTTTGCCGTTATAAACCGCAACTCCTCTATTAACAATATCGCAACAAGCTTTCCTGGCCCATTCTCCAGGTACTTTAGGATCAAATTTCCAAATCGTTTCCCCAGTCAAAGCATCAACTGCGTAAACTCTGCTCCAAGTGCTTGTAAAGAACATAATCCCATCGACAACAATAGGTGTGGCCTCTAATGCTCTGTTTGTCCCCATATCTTTAGACCATACAAGGCCCAACTCAGAAACATTTTCTTTATTTATACCTGTTAATGGCGAAAATCTACGTTCTTCATAAGTTCTACCATGAGCTAGCCAATTTCCAGGTTCAGATTCAGCATCCAATATTCTTTTGTCATCAATTAAACCTATTTGCTTTGATCCTGATGTAGTTAATTCTTCTTTAATTTGCTCTTCCTCAGAACTACTGCAGCTCACAAGGAAGATAATTAATATGAGCCCCAAAAAGTTGAATTTATTTTTCATATT
>Ga0208277_1000470_pt1 | contig 23995 bp, 22 predicted proteins | sample ETNtaG_5_FD_185782 | JGI IMG/M metagenome (GOLD analysis project Ga0208277, IMG submission 185782) | Marine microbial and viral communities from oxygen minimum zone, Eastern Pacific Ocean - ETNP201406SV205 (SPAdes) (version 2) | ecosystem: Environmental > Aquatic > Marine > Oceanic ...
GCCTTAAGTTGATCACTTAAAATATGAGAACCATCATCAATAATAATATCAAAACTTTTAATATTTTCGGAAAAGTTAATTTTATTTAAAAATTTCTCTATCATTTTTTTGTTTGAAACATCTAGACCAAAAGGATGAATTTTTTTAGATTTATACAAAAATTTTGTTAAATTAATGTCCAAACAATAGATATTTGAATTTTTAAAATATTTTACAAATGCAGCTGCTGATGCGCCTGAGTAAGAACCAATTTCTAATATATTTAATTTTTTATCACGTAAACTCGAAAAATGTTTTTCATAAAATTCTGAATATCCATGACCATGAATTTTTGTTGATTTAATATAATTGGCTTTGTCTGTTTTATAAAAACTAAATAATTCTTCTAATTTAGTATTATTATTAAATTGATCTTTATCAATATCAATTTTTTTTCTTAATTTAAAAATTAAATTTCTTTTAAAAATACTTAAAAAATTCAAATTATCTTGAGTAATATTCTATAACTAAATTTGGTTCCATTATTACCGGGTAAGGAACTTCTTCAAATTTTGGAACTCTCACAAATTTTACTTTTTTATTTTTTTCATCTACTTGCAAATACTCAGGTACTTCTCTTTCTTTATTTGCTAACGCAACATCAATAAAAGCTAACTGTTTAGATTTATCTCTAATCTCAATAGTGTCTTCTTCTTTAACTAGATAACTTGATATATTTACTTTTTTATTATTAACTTTTACATGACCATGATTTATAATTTGTCTCGCAGAAAAAATTGTTGTTGATAACTTTGCTCTATATATAATTGCATCCAATCTTCTCTCTAAAAGGCCAATTAGATTTTCTGCAGTGTTACCCTTATTCATCATTGCTTTTTTATAGACATTTCTAAATTGTCTTTCATTCATATTGCCATAATATGATTTTAATTTTTGCTTTGCATTTAATTGAACGCCGTAATCTGAAGGTTTTGAAGATTTGCTTTGACCGTGCTGACCTGGTGGATATCCTCTTGTATTAAACGGACTTTTGGGTCTGCCCCATAAATTAACTTTTAATCTTCTATCTACTTTATGTTTAGAGTTTAATCTTTTTGTCATTTAATAGGAGGGTTTATAAACTTACTCTTCATTTTGTCAATCGACCTTTTTTTGCTAAACTAGCAAATACGCTTGATAAAATGCGAGTTTCTTTTTCAGATAATTGCATTTTATAAAAAATACTTCTCAAATTTTCTAACATTATTGGTTTTTTTTCTGATGGTTTAAAAAAATTTCTACTTTCTAGATGTTTAATACATAAATTTGTCATGGCTTGAATTTCATTTTTTGATGCTGATTTAATTTTTTGGGATTTTTTATATTTTGATTTTTTTAAATTAATCAAGGTTGAAACCACTTGCGCAACTATAATTACGCTATGTGATAAATTAAGTGATTTAAAGTTTGGATTGGTAGGTATTTGCATAGTACAGTTAGCATAAACTATTTCATTGTTTGAAAGCCCTGAAGCCTCTGATCCAAACAAAAAAGCTATTTTTTTACTAAAATCTATCTTGGACAATTCATTTAAACTAATATGCTTAATATTTTTATTTCTAAATCTTGAAGATGTAGCGATAAGGTAATCAACATTTTTTATAGCAGACTCTAAGTTTTCATAAACTTTGCAACTTTTTATAATTTCCTTTGCCCCTACTGAAGTTGCAATAATTTTATCATTAGGAAATGTAGGTTTTGGATTGATTACTGCTAATTTATTAAAATTAAAATTTTTAATAGCTCTAGCGCATGCACCTATGTTCTCAGATAACTGTGGTTTATGAAGAATAAATGAAACTGAAGACATTAATTGCTAGCAGGGGCATTATCTTTAAATAATTTATAATCTAAACTATCAATAAGAGCTTTGAATGAAGCTTCAATGATGTTTGTTGAAACACCAATTGTAAACCAATTTTTTCCTTTTGAATCTGTGCTTTCTATAGAAACTCTTGTTATAGCTTCAGTTCCAGTGTTTAAAATTCTTACTTTATAATCCACCAGTTTTAAATCTTTTAAATATTTTGAATATTTGGCTATCCTATCAACATTATTTCTTATAGCATTATCCAAAGCATTAACTGGTCCGTTACCTTCACCTTCACAAATAATTTTTTCACCATCTACCTCTAAATGTGCTTTTGCAGATGAGATTATATTTCCCGAAGAATTTTTTTTAACTGTTACATCATATTCATTAATTAAAATATACCTAGGTATTTCACTCATAATTCTTCTGGCTAATAATTCAAAAGATGCATCTGCCCCATCATAACTGTAGCCTATAAATTCTCTATCTTTTACCTCGTCCAAAAGCTTTTTAACTTTTGGGTCGTTTTCTTTAATATCAATTCCGATAGTTTTTAATCTTGATATGATATTTGATTTTCCAGCTTGATCTGAAACAACAATATTTCTTACATTTCCAACTTCTTCTGGGTTAATATGTTCATAAGTTTTTGGATCCTTTTGGACTGCAGATACATGTAATCCTCCTTTATGAGAAAAAGCAGCTGCTCCTACGTAAGGTAAATGTTTATTCGGTTTTCTATTTAATATTTCATCTAAAAGTCTAGAACATTGAGTTAGATTTTTAATATTATTTTTCTTGATATTTATTTCATACTTTTCTGAAAAATCTTTCTTTAAATAAAATGTAGGTATTAAAGACATAAGATTTGCATTTCCACATCTTTCACCTAGCCCATTAATAGTTCCTTGCACCTGTCTAACGCCAGCTAACACAGCAGCTAAAGTATTTGATACAGCATTTCCTGTGTCGTTATGCGCGTGAATCCCTAAGTTTTTTCCAGGAATTATTTTAACAACTTCACTAACAATTTTTGATACTTCATGAGGCAATGTTCCACCATTAGTATCACATAAAACTATCCATCTTGCACCATTACCATGGGCAGCTTTAAGACAGTCTAATGCATATTTAGGATTTGCTTTATAGCCATCAAAAAAATGTTCTGCATCAAACATAAATTCTTTTTTTTCTTTAACAAAGAGCTTGGTGCTTTCAGTGATGTTTTCTATGTTTTCTTCATTGGAAATACCTAAAGCAACATCAACATGAAAATCCCATGACTTTCCAACAAGACATATAGCTTTTGTATTGCTATTTAAAAGTGCAGATAAACCTGGATCGTTATCAGCGCTTCTGCCAGTTTTTTTTGTCATACCGAATGCGGTTAATATTGAATTTTTACAATTAATTTTTTTCTGAAAAAATTCAGTATCAGTTGGGTTAGCTCCTGGCCAACCACCTTCAATATAATCAACGCCTAGATTATCTAATGCTTCAGTTATTTTTAATTTATCATCGATAGAAAAATCTACTCCTTGTGTTTGAGCGCCGTCTCTCAATGTTGTATCAAATATATATAGTTTTTCTTTGCTCATTTTAATTTCCACGTGGTTTTACCATCTTTATCTTCTATTAAAACACCTTTGTTTAATAATTCATCTCTAATTTTATCTGAAAGTTTATAATCTTTATTTTTTCTTGCTTTATCACGTTCTTTAATTTTAGATAATATTTCCTCTTCAGAGATATCTGATTTTTCTTTTTTAAATTTTAACCACTGATTTTTTGTATCTGTTAGCAAACCAATAAAATTACATGCTGTGGTAAAAATTTCTTTATCTTCATCACTTCCATTTTGTGCCTTATCATATAATTTATGGATATTTGCAATGTAACCAGGTGTATTTAAATCATCATAAAGAGGTTCAAGAGAATCTTCTGGAATTAAAACTTTATTTTTAACTTCGACATAACAATCATACCACTTATTTAAAATTTTTTTACATTCGTCCAACAATTTGTCATTCCAATCTAAAGGCTGTTTGTAATGAGCACTTATCAAGGCCAATCTTAAAACTTGACCATTAATATTTTTTTTAAAATCATTAATTTTTAAAATGTTACCTTGTGATTTTGCCATTTTTTCATTTGAAATTGTAATAAATCCATTGTGTACCCAGTAATTTGCAAATATATCAGTATCATTGGCACATCTTGATTGAGCAATTTCATTTTCATGATGAGGAAATATTAAATCTCTTCCTCCTCCATGGATATCAAATTCTGTACCAAGATATTTTTTTGACATAACGGAACATTCTAAATGCCATCCTGGTCTACCTTTGCCCCATGGAGAATCCCATGATGGCTCATTTTCCTTAGATGGTTTCCATAAAACAAAATCTTCTGGATTTTTCTTATTTTCTGATATTTCAACTCTAGAGCCAGCAATTAACTCTTCTAAATTTTTGTTTGAAAGTTTTCCATAATCTTTAAACTTTTTTACTTCAAAATAAACATGATTATTATTAACGTACGCATAATTTTTTTTAATTAAATCTTCAGTCATCTTAACCATAAGTGAGATATTTTCTGTAGCCTTTGGCTCTTCATTTGGTTTTTCACATTTTAAATAATCACAGTCATTATGATAGTTTGCTGTTATTTTTTTTGTTAAATCTTCAATAGATATTTTTTTTTCAAGAGACGATTGAATAATTTTATCATCAACATCTGTTATGTTTCTTACATATGAAACTGATTTGTTTCCATATTTACATTTTAAAACTTTGTACAAAATATCAAAAATTACTAACGGTCTTGCATTTCCAATATGTGGATCATCATAGACAGTGGGTCCACAAACATACATACCAACTTTATTTTTATTTATCGGTACAAATTTTTCTTTTTTGTTTCCAAAACTATTTGTTAAAAAAATATCTTTATTCATATTTATTTTGGTATTTTACAAACTGGAATTGCTTCCATTTTATGTAAATTTTCTTTCCTTATTTTTAAATATTTTTCTCTATTTATAGAACTTTCATTATTCATTGCTTCCTCAAGCTCTTTGTATGATAAACCTAATTGACCTTCATCTGTTCTTCCATCATCCCAAAGACCATCTGTTGGGTCTGCTTCTATAATTTCTTTTAAAATATTTAGTTCTTTTCCAAGTTCCCAGACTTCAGATTTATTGCAATCAGCAATTGGAGAAATATCAACACCACCATCACCATATTTTGTATAAAAACCAACGCCAAAATCTTCAATCTTGTTACCTGTACCAACTACAATACCTTTATTCGCAGAAGCAACTTGGTATAAAGTTGTCATTCTTAGTCTTGCTCTAGAATTTGCCATTCCATGATCATTATCAAAATCTGATAAAGAAGATTTAAATGAATTAAAAAGCTCATCTAAAGAAACTGTATAACCTTCAACGTTTTTAAAATTTTTTTTTAACCAATCTTGATGTTTTAAACTTAAGTCATGTTGTGTACTTTTTTGTTTAATTGGCATACACAGAACTATAGTTTTTAACCCTGTCATAGCACACAAAGTACTTGTAACAGATGAGTCTATACCTCCAGATACACCTATAACCAAAGACTCTGCTTTTTTTGGCATTGAATTTACATAATTCAAAATCCAATCTTTTATAAATAGAACTTTTTTATTTACTTCCATAAATCAAATATACTTTATAGGATTTCTTTTATAAAGCTTAAGATACAGCTCTAATTCCACTTTTTGCATAAATGGAATTCTTTTTTATTTCATCAGAAATTAAAAATGCAAGTTCTAAAGCTTGGTTAGCATTTAGTCTTGGATCACAATGAGTACGATATCTGCTAGATAAATCTTTATCTGAAATTTTCTGTGTACCGCCTGTACATTCAGTAACATTTTGTCCTGTCATTTCAATATGCAAACCACCTGCATAAGATCCTTCACTTTGATGAACAGCAAAAACATTTTTCACTTCTTTTAAAACATCATTAAAAGGTCTTGTTTTAAATCCTGTTGTAGATTTAATTGTATTACCATGCATTGGGTCACATGACCAAATTACATTTAAACCCTCTTTTTTAATAGCTCTAATTAATTTTGGTAAAAACTTTCCAACATTCTCATGACCAAATCTTGAAATCAAAGTTATTTTACCTTTTTCATTATTTGGATTTAATACATTGCAAATCTTTACAATTTCATCTGGTTTAGATGTTGGTCCACATTTTATTCCTATCGGATTTTCTATACCTCTACAAAATTCAACATGCCCACCATCTATTTGTCTTGTTCTATCCCCTATCCAAACAAAATGTGCAGACGTATCGTGATATTCCCCAGTAGTAGAATCAATTCTTGTCATGCTTTCTTCAAAAGGAAGTAAAAGAGCTTCGTGAGAAGTCCAAAAATTTACTGTTTTTAATCTTCTATTAAAATCTGAATTTATACCGCACGCATCCATAAAAGCTAAAGCATCTGCAATTTTATCTTCTAATTCTTTAAATTTTTTAGCTTGCGGACTTTTCTTAATGTAACCTAAATTCCATAAGTGAACTTTTTTTAAATCAGAAAATCCACCATGACAAAAAGCTCTTATCAAATTTAATGTTGAAGCTGATTGCGAATAAGCTTTAAACAATCTTTTTGGGTCAGGTCGTCTTGCTTTTTTAGTAAATTCTATACCGTTAATATTGTCACCAAGGTAACTTGGCAATTCAATTCCATCTTTTTTTTCCGTTGGTGCACTTCGTGGTTTAGAAAATTGTCCTGCAATTCTTCCAAGTTTTACAACTGGTAAAGATGCAGAATAAGTTAGAACCAGAGACATCTGTAAAATAACTTTAAAATAATCTCTAATATTATCTGGATTAAATTCAGCAAAACTTTCTGCACAGTCACCACCCTGTAATAAGAAAGCTTTACCATCAACAACATCTGCAAGCTGTTGTTTTAAATGAGTAGTTTCACCAGCAAACACGAGAGGAGGAAAGTTTCTTATTTTATTAAGAACCATATTAAGTTCTTTTTCATCCCCATAAGTAGGAATGTGTTTTACTGGATAATTTCTCCAACTATTTATTTTCCATTTCTTCATTTTCAACCTAAGAGTGTTCTATCAAAGATTATTAATTATTCAACAGTCACTGATTTAGCCAAATTTCTTGGCTTATCTATGTCATATCCTTTTTTTAAAGCTGAGTAATATGCTAGTTTTTGAAGTGGTATAGTGGTTAAAAAAGGAAATAAGTCTTCTTCAGTATTTTCTATTTCGATTTTTTCCCAAATATTTTCAGAATAAATTTCTTCATCACTTTTATTTGTTATTAAAAGAACTTTAGCTCCTCTTGCAATTACTTCTTGCATGTTTGATATAGTTTTTTTGTAATATTCATCTCTAGGAGCAATTACAACAACAGGCATTCCATCTTCAATTAAAGCTAATGGTCCATGCTTCATTTCTCCTGCGGGATATCCTTCTGCATGAATATAAGCTAACTCTTTTAATTTTAGCGCTCCTTCTAATGCTATTGGAAACGAATAACCTCTCCCCAAAAACATAGCACCTTTTGCATTTGTAAAAGAATTGCAAATTGATTGAATCTGATTTTCTGTTGATAGAGAATTGCTAACTAATTTTGACAAAGAAAATAGACTCTTTATTTTTAAATTATACTTTTTTTTATCTAAATCCTTTCTAAGATATCCAATTTTTAAGCATAAAATATAAAGTACTAACATTTGTCCTAAAAAAGCTTTAGTAGAGGCTACCCCTATTTCTGGTCCACAATGTATTGGAAGAACAAGTTTAGAATCTCTTGCAATTGAACTTTCAACAACATTAACAATACTGCATGTTTTCATTTTATGTTTATTACATAGATCAAGTGCAGCATAAGTATCAGCAGTTTCACCTGATTGTGAAACAAAAATATATAAACAATCTTTCTTAAATCTATTTTTCCTATATCTAAATTCAGAAGCTATATCCACTTCTACATCTAATAATGTTAATTGTTCAAACCAATACTTTGCAATCAAGCATGAGTGGTAAGCTGTACCACATGCAATTAATTTAATTGACGAAATTTCATTTTTTTTCCATGGAAAATTTAAAATATTTATTTCATTATTAATTTTATCAATATACTCATTTACACAATTTTTTATTGTTGTTGGCTGTTCTTCTATTTCTTTAGCCATAAAATGTTTATAATCACCTTTTTCATAATTTTGCTCGTTTGAAGATAACTTTAAAACTTTTTTATTTATTTTTTTTCCTTTTGAATCAAAAAAATCAACCTGATCTTTTTTAATAATACAAAAATCTCCATCATCTAAATATGAAATTTTGTTAGTCATAGATTTTAATGCATAAGAATCGGAGCCTAAATAATTTTCATTTGGCCCATAACCAACTGCTAATGGAGATCCTCTTCTTGCTCCTACTATTAAATCTGGTTGATCTTTAAAAATTATTCCTAATGCAAAACTGCCTTGAAGCTTTTTTAACATTTTAAGAATAGAATCTTTTAAATTATTATCTTTCAAATATTCTGTTACTAGATGAACTATTACTTCAGTATCAGTTTGTGATTTAAATTTATGACCTCTTTCAACTAAAAATTTTTTTAAAACCGTTGAGTTTTCTATTATTCCATTATGAACAACTGAAACTGTTTCTGATGAATGAGGATGTGCATTTATTTTACTTGGTGTACCATGAGTTGCCCATCTAACATGTCCTATACCAACATTTCCAAGTAAATTAATTTTTGTAACATTCTTTTCTAAACTTTCCACTCTACCTTCGCATTTAACTTCATTGATAAAACCATCATTTAATGTTGCAATTCCCGCAGAGTCATAACCACGATATTCTAATTTTTTTAATGAGTTAATTATTGTTGATGAAACTTGTTTTGTACTAGTAATTCCAACTATTCCACACATATTTATTTTTTTCTTTTATAATTCTTTATTTCAACTTGTTGTGACCTTGTTAAGGCAAGAGATTTTTGTTTTACATTTTTTGTAATTACTGATCCGGCTCCAACAATACTATTTTTTTCAATTTTAACTGGAGCTACTAACGAACTGTTTGATCCAATAAAAACATTATCTTTAATTAAAGTTTTACTTTTTTTAACTCCATCATAATTACATGTTATGGTTCCAGCCCCTATGTTTGTCGATTTACCTATACTTGCATCACCAATGTATGAAAGATGGTTTACTTTAGAATTTTTGCTTAACCTGCTTTTTTTAATTTCAACAAAATTTCCAACTTTTGTATTTTTTTCTAAAACTGTTCCTGGTCTTAATCTTGCAAAAGGTCCTACTACTGAACCATTGTCTATTCTTACACCTTCTAAATGAGAAAAAGATAATATTTTAACATTGTTTTTTATTTTTACTTTTTTTCCAAAAACAACATATGGTTCAATGGTTACATTTTTACCAATCTTTGTATCTTTAGAAAAAAAAACTGTATCAGGTGCTATCATTTTAACACCTAATTTGATAAATTTTTCTCTAATTTTATTTTGTAAATTAATTTGTTTCATTTGATTTTTTCTTATAGTTGACTATCTATGAACTTTAATTCACAAATTATTTCTTAATAATACTTTTTAAAATGACTCAAAAATTAACAATTTTATTTGACCTAGATGGAACGCTAGTAGACACAGCTCCAGATTTAATGACTGCTCATAATCATGTTATGAAAAAATTTGGATATAGCACTAGAAGTGTAGATGAGATCAGAAATCTTGTTGGTAAAGGTGCGGCTGTACTAATTGGAAGATCAATTTGGGGAAGTGCAAAAAAAGAATTTTCTAGAATAACAGATGAAAAAATTAAAAATGAAATGGTTAAAGAATTTATAAGTTTCTATGGAAAAAATATTGTTAAAGATAGCAAGCTCATTAAAGGTGTTTTAGAATTTTTAAAATGGGCTAAGTCAAAAAATATATCAATGGGTGTATGTACAAATAAGCAAGAACATCTAGCAATAGATTTATTGAAAAAAATAGAAATTTACGATTATTTTGAATACGTAGCTGGTGGAAATACTTTTGAATACTGCAAACCAGATCCTCGACATTTAACTAGCATTATAGAAATTATGAATGGTGATATAAAAAAAAGTTTAATGTTTGGAGATAGTGAAAATGATGCTGATGCAGCTAAAGCAGCTGGTATACCTATGATACTTATAGAAGATGGTTATACTGATAAAAAAATTGAACAAATTTATCATAACCATTTGGTAAAAGATTTTATCGGTATAGAAAAAATAGTTTCAAAATATATAAATGATTGATTTCAATCTACTTTTTGCATTAATAAGCTTTTACTTTGTTATGTATGTAACGCCTGGTCCCAATAATGCAATGGTGCTTGCTTCTGGTCTTAAATTTGGTTTTATAAAAACTATTCCTCACATGTCAGGTATTACAATAGGTCATGTTTTGCAGTTAATTTTAGTTTGTTTGGGTTTAGGAAAAATTTTCCTAATATTTCCTCAATTACAAAGCATATTAAAAATATTATGTGCTTTATATCTTTTGTACCTTGGTTATAAAATAATTGGATCTTTTAGTAAAATTAAAGAAGATGGTTCAAGACCTTTAAAATTTCATGAAGCTGCACTTTTTCAAATAGTTAACCCTAAAGCATGGACCATATCAAGCATGATTGCCTCCGGGTTTTTACCAGAAAATGGAAATTTACTTTTTTCAATTTTTTTTATTGGTATGATTGCTCTTATTATTTGTCCTTTATCAATATCACCGTGGGCAGCTTTTGGTTCTGCAATAAGAAATTTAGTAAGGAATAATAAAATAAAAGCATTAATTGAGTATTTTTTGGCAATTTTACTTTTGATAACTGCAATTATTATTGTATTACAGTAGATATATTTTTAGGAGACAAATTGATAGTTCATAAAGTAAAAGTTTATCCATCAAAAAAATACTTGCCTAAAAAAAAACAATTGGCATGGAAATTAGCTGAGATAGCGAGCGATAAGTCAAAACTAAACAAAAAATCAGTGGATATGGTTATCAATAGAATAATTGATAATGCATCCGTTGCAATAGCATCATTAAATAGAAAAGCAGTTATTTCATCTCGTGAAATGTCATTAAAGCATCCTAAAAATTCTGGTGCAACTTTGTTTGGTATAAATTCAAAACTTAAATTTGATTGTGAGTGGGCAGCTTGGTCAAATGGAACTGCTGTAAGAGAATTAGATTTTCACGACACTTTTTTAGCAGCTGACTATAGTCACCCTGGTGATAATATTCCTCCTTTGATTGCAGTTGCACAACAAAAAAGAATAAGTGGTATTGATCTGATAAAAGGAATTATTACAGCTTATGAAGTTCAAGTTAATTTAGTTAAAGGTATTTGTCTTCATAAACACAAAGTTGATCATATTGCACATCTTGGTCCTAGCGTTGCAGCTGGCTTGGGAACAATGTTAAAACTTAATATAGAAACTATTTATCAAGCTATTCAACAAGCATTGCATACAACAATTTCAACAAGACAATCAAGAAAAGGTGAAATTTCTAGTTGGAAAGCTTTTGCACCGGCTCATGCTGGTAAATTAGCCATCGAAGCTGTTGACAGAGCTATGAGGGGTGAAGGAGCGCCAAGCCCCATATATGAAGGAGAAGATAGTGTTATAGCAAGAATATTAGATGGAAAAAAAGCTTTATACAAAATTCCTTTACCAAAAAAAAATGAAGAAAAAAAAGCTATACTAGAAACTTACACAAAAGAATATTCAGCTGAATATCAAGCTCAAGCTTTAATAGATATTGCAAAAAAAATTAATAAAAAAATTAATAATTTAAATCAAATTAAAAAAATAGATATTTATACAAGTCATCACACTCATAATGTAATTGGAACTGGAGCAAATGATCCACAAAAAATGGATCCGAATGCTAGTAGAGAAACACTGGATCACTCTATTATGTACATTTTTGCAGTAGCTTTAGAGGATGCAGATTGGCATCATGTAAGATCTTATAGTAAATCAAGAGCAAAGAAAAAAAGTACAATTAAAATATGGCACTCTATTAAAACACACGAAGATAAAAAATGGACTAAAAAATATCATGACCCAAATCCAAAGAAAAAATCCTTTGGAGCAAAAGTAATTATTACTCTTAAAAATGGTAAAAAAATAATTGAACAACAATCTCTTGCTGACGCCCATCCATATGGATCACGTCCATTTAAAAGACAAAACTATATTAAAAAGTTTTTAACTTTAACTGATAAAATTCTTGATAAAAAAGAAAGTAGCAGATTTTTAAAAACAGTTCAAAATTTGAAAAAACTAAAAACAGGACAGTTAAGCATGTTAAACATTGAAGTAAAAAAAAGTAAAATTAAAAGAAATTTGAAAAAAGGAATTTTTTAATGCATTTTGTAGAAAAAGAAGCAAATCAAAAAAGAATAGATCTTGATAAAAAATTAAAATCTAACAAAATTTTAAGAGTTCCTGGTGCATATAATCCTCTTACGGCAAAATTAATTGAAGAAATTGGTTATGATGCAGTTTACGTTTCTGGTGGTGTAATGGCTAATGATCTTGGTTTTCCCGATATCGGATTAACAACTTTACAAGATGTAAGTACAAGATCATATCTTATTTCTAGAGTTACAAACTTGCCAACAATCGTTGATATAGATACAGGTTTTAAATCTTGCAAAGAAACTATTGAAACCTTTGAAGAGTTTGGAGTTTCTGCTGTACATCTTGAAGATCAAATTGAAAGAAAAAGATGCGGTCATCTTGATAACAAAGAATTAATTTCAACTAATACAATGGTGAAAAAAATAAAAGAATGTGTATCAGCAAAAAAAGATAAAAATTTTAAAATTATTGCAAGATCAGATGCAAAAAGTGTTGAAGGTATAGATAAAATGATAGATAGATGTAAAACCTATATTGATGCTGGAGCAGAAATTATTTTTCCAGAAGCGCTAGAAGACGAAAAAGACTTCGAAAAAGTTAGAAAAAATCTTTCCTGTTATTTATTAGCTAATATGACTGAATTTGGAAAATCAAAACTGTTTAATTATAAAGAATTAGAAAATTTTGGATATAATATTGTAATTTACCCTGTAACAACACAACGATTGGCTATGAAAAATGTAGAAGATGGGCTACGCGCTATTTTTGACGATGGACATCAAAATAATGTTATTGATAAAATGCAAACAAGAAAAAGATTATATGATTTAGTTGAATATGAAAAATATAATTCGTTAGATGAAAAAATTTATAATTTTAGTACGGAAGGTCATGAGTAATGAGTGATGAAATAAAAAAAGGTCTTTTAGGTATAGTAGTTGATGAAACTCAAGTATCTAAAGTTATGCCTGAAATTAATTCACTAACTTACAGAGGTTATGCTGTTCAAGATTTGTGTGAAATGTGTAGATTTGAAGAAGCTGCTTATTTAATCCTTAATGGAGATCTTCCAAATAGCATCCAATTAAAAAAATTTGAAAAAGAAGAAAAATCAAATAGAGATTTGTCAAAAAATCTCAACGAAATAATTAAACATATGCCAAAAAAATCACATCCAATGGATGTGGCTAGAACCGCTGTAAGTGTAATGGGATTAGAGGATAAAGATACAACTAATAATTCTCCCGAAGCGAACATGAAGAAAGCTATGAGAATTTTTGCTAAAACTCCTACTGCTTTAGCTGCTTTTTATAGAATAAGAAAAGGAAAAAAAATAATTAAACCTAAAAAAAACCTGTCTTTTGCAGAAAACTTTTTTTATATGTGTTTTGGAAAAGTTCCAAACAAAGAAATTGTTAAAGCTTTTGATGTTTCTTTAATTCTATACGCTGAACATAGCTTCAATGTTTCTACTTTTACCGCAAGAACAATAACAAGTAGTTTATCAGATATACACGGAGCAATAACAGGTGCAATTGCTAGTCTTAAAGGTCCATTGCATGGCGGAGCAAATGAAGAGGTAATGCATATGATGAATAAAATTAAAAAACCTGAGAATGCATTAAAATGGATTAACAATGCTTTGGATAAAAAAGATGTTGTAATGGGTTTTGGGCATAGGGTTTACAAATCAGGAGACTCGAGAGTTCCAACAATGAGGGATTATTTTAAAAGGGTTGCAAAAATTAAAAAAGACAAAAAATTTAGTAAAATTTACGACATCGTTGAAAAAGTAATGATAGAAAGAAAAAATATTCATCCAAATGTCGATTATCCTACAGGTCCAACATATCATTTAATGGGTTTTGATACTGATTTCTTTACACCTATTTTTGTAACATCAAGAATTACTGGTTGGTCTGCTCATATTATGGAACAACATGCCGCGAATAAACTTATTAGACCACTTTCTAAATACAACGGACCAAAGCATAGAAAAGTTATGCTTCTTAACCAAAGATAAAATTAAATATTAACTGAAGGCTTCTGTCCAAGTGCCTTGAGTTGATGCCTTAGAATATTCAGTTGCTCTTCCTTCAAAGAAATTCATATGTTCAACAGCATTCAACATTGTGTCTAACCAAGTAAGAGGGTTCTTATCAATTTTGTAAATTGGCTCTAAACCTAATTGTGTAAGTCTTCTGTTACCTATAAATCTTATATAATCTTTTACTTCTTGAGCTGTTAAACCTTCCATCGGGCCCATTTCAAATGCTAAATCAATAAATGAATCTTCATGCTCAATTATTGTTCTACAAGCTTCATAAAGTTCTTTTTTTAATTTAGGTGTCCAAATTTCAGGATTTTCTTTTATAAATTCTTTAAATAATCTTATCATAGAATTACAATGCAAAGTTTCATCTCTCACAGACCACGTAACAATCTGGCCCATCCCTTTCATTTTATTATGTCTTGGAAAATTAAGTAATATTGCAAAGCTAGCAAATAATTGAAGTCCTTCTGTGAATGCGCTAAAGACTGCTACAGTTTTTGCAATATCTTCTTTAGAGTTAACATTAAATCCTTGCATGTAGTCATATTTGTCTTTCATCTCTTTATATTTCATAAATGCAGAATACTCAGATTCTGGCATCCCTATTGTATCAAGTAAATGTGAGTAAGCTGCAATATGAACTGTTTCCATAGCTGCAAAAGCTGTCATCATCATTAAAACTTCGGTAGGTTTAAATACTGTTGTGTAATGTCTCAAATAACAATTGTTAACCTCAACATCTGCTTGGGTAAAAAATCTAAAAATTTGAGTTAATAAATTTTTTTCCGATTGTGATAAATTCTTTTGCCAATCTCTAACATCATCTCCTAATGGAACTTCTTCTGGCAACCAATGAATTCTTTGTTGAGTTAACCAAGCATCATAACACCATGGATATCTAAATGGCTTATAAACTGGATTTTCTACTAATAATCCCATTTTTTTTGGTTTTATAATTTCTTGTTTAATTTCTTTATTAACTACTGACATGATAAACATTCCTCGTATTCAGGTTCCTTGCTTTTTTCATTTTTTGCCTTGTAAACATTTGCTGCAACATCTGTAGATTTAGCGTCATTTACATTTTCAGCACGTTGAATTGATTTTGACCTACAGTAATAAAGGCTTTTTAAACCTTTCTTCCAAGCTTGAAAATGTATTTGATGAAGTTCTTTTTTATGAACATCTGCTGGTAAAAATATATTAATAGATTGTGCTTGAGATATATTTGGTGTTCTATCTGCACTTAATTCAACAATCCATTTTTGATCTAACTCAAAAGCTGTTTTAAATACATCTTTTTCATCTTTTGTTAAAAAATCTAAATGAGAAACAGATCCTTGATTTGTTGTTATGCTTGACCAAGTTTCATCATCATCTTTGTTATGTTTTGCGAGTAATTGTTTTAGATACTTATTTCTAACATTAAAAGATCCTGAAAGTGTTTTATGTGTATAGCTGTTTGCAGCAATGGGTTCAACACCTGGTGATGTTCCACCACATATAATTGAAATAGAAGCTGTGGGAGCTATCGCAGTTTTGTTAGAAAATCTTTCTTTGATATCATAGTCAGCAGCATCCGGACATGCTCCTCTTTCTTCGGCAAGATCTTTAGATGATTGGTCTACTTTTTTTTGAATGTTTTCAAATATCTTTTTATTCCAAGCTTTACTCATAACAGATTCAAGTGGTATCATTTTCTTTTGAAAAAATGAATGTAAACCCATAACCCCTAAACCAACACTTCTTTCCTTTAAAGCAGAATATTTAGCGTCACTAAATTCTTCCGGAGCATTTTCAATAAAATCAGTCAATACATTGTCTAAAAATCTCATTACATCACCAATAAAATTTTCATCATCTTTCCATTCATCATATTTTTCTATATTTAAAGATGAAAGACAACAAACAGCAGTTCTATCTTTGCCTTCTTTATCAATTCCTGTTGGTAAAGTAATTTCACTACATAAGTTTGAAGTTTTAACTGTTAGTCCTGCTAATTTATGATGTTGAGGAATTTGTCTGTTAACTGTATCAATAAAAATAATATAAGGTTCGCCAGTTTCAACTCTTGCTGTTAACAATCTTATCCATAAGTTTCTAGCAGAAACTGTTGATTGAACTATGCCATCTTTAGGGCTTTTCAAAGCCCACTGCTCATCCATTTCAACTGCTCTCATAAAGGCATCTGAAACCAAAACTCCATGATGAAGGTTTAAAGCTTTTCTGTTTGGATCACCTCCAGTAGGTCTTCTCATTTCAATAAATTCCTCTATCTCAGGATGATCAATTGGCAAATAACATGCAGCAGATCCTCTTCTCAAAGAACCTTGGCTGATGGCCATAGTTAATGAGTCCATAACTTTAATAAAAGGTATTATTCCAGACGTTTTCCCAACTCTTCCAATTTTTTCTCCTATTGATCTAAGATTGCCCCAATAACTTCCAATGCCTCCACCTCTTGCTGCAAGCCAAACGTTTTCACTCCAAAGATCTAAAATTCCATTTAAACTATCACCTGCTTCATTTAAGAAACACGAAATGGGCAAACCTCTACTTGTACCACCATTTGATAAAACTGGTGTTGCTGGCATAAACCATAGATCACTTATATAAGTATAAAGTCTCTGTGCATGTAAATTGTCATCTGCATAATGACTTGCAACTCTTGCAAATAAATCTTGAAAAGATTCATTTTCTCCTAGATACCTATCACTTAGAGTTGCTCGTCCAAAGTCAGTTAAATTATTGTCTTTAGATCTATCAATTTTTATAGTTATCCCTTTTGAATTTTGAAATAATTCAGTATTGTTGTTTAATGAGAATAAATCTGGCCTTTTTTCTTTATTAATCTCTTGAGGGTTCTTTTCGCTATATTCTGAGACAGCTTTCTTGATCGCTTGAGAGACTATTTTATTCATTATTTCCTTATTATTTAGTAAAACAACTACATGTTGTATGTAGATCTTCTTAATATACTATATAAATTATAAATCAACAGAACATTTATAGAACATTTAAAAAAATAAACAATAAAAAAACAAAAAGAATTATACAAATAGACGAAATGTCTAAAGATAAAAAAATAGATCCCCTAGGTTTTAGAGAATATGACGCCCGATGGCTATACCCAAAAAATATAAATGATTCAGGTATAGAAAGTGTTGGAAAAGGTTTTGGAACCCAAATTAGAAAAAAAATAGATAATCCAAATGTAATTGTTGGTTACGACTATAGATCGTATAGTGAAACAGTTAAAGAAAATTTTGTAAAAGGATTAATATCAACAGGATGTAATGTTCAAGATATTGGGTTATGCTTATCACCCACTGTATATCTTTCTCAATTTAAACTTAAATCTGATGCTGTAGCAATGATAACTGCCAGTCATAACGAAAATGGTTGGACAGGAATTAAAATGGGAATTGAAAAAGGACTTACTCATTGTAAGGAAGAAATGTCAGAACTTAAAGATATTGTTTTAAATGAAAAATTCACTTCTGGAAAAGGTACATATAAATCCATAAAAGATTTTAATAAAATTTACATTGATGAGCTTTCTAAAAATAAAATTAAAAAAAAAATTAAAGTAGTTGCTGCTTGTGGAAATGGAACTGCTGGTATATTTGCACCAGATATTTTAAGAGGTATTGGATGTGATGTAGTAGAATTAGACTGTAAATTAGATTATAGCTTTCCAAAATATAATCCAAATCCTGAAGATATGAAAATGCTTCATGAAATTTCAAAATGTGTGAAAGAAAATAAAGCAGATGTAGGTTTTGGCTTTGATGGAGATGGAGACCGAGTAGGTGTAATTGATAATAATGGAAATGAAATTTTCGCTGATAAAATTGGGCTACTAATAGCTAGAAATATTTCTGAACAATATAAAAATTCTAAATTTGTTGTCGATGTTAAATCAACTGGCTTATTTGAAAAAGATGAAATTTTAATTAAAAACAATTGTCAAACAATTTATTGGAAAACTGGTCACTCTTACATTAAAAGAAAAGTAAATATGGAAAATGCAATCGCTGGATTTGAAAAGAGTGGACATTTCTTTTTTAACAAACCGCTTGGTTACGGTTTTGATGATGGAATAAATTCTGCAGCACAAATCTGTCATCTTCTTGATAATCAAAATAAAAAACTAAGCGAATTAATCGAAAATTTACCTAAAACTTATCAAAGTCCTACTATGGCTCCTTTTTGCAAGGATGATGAAAAATATGAAGTTATTAATGAATTAATTAATAAAATTAAAGAATTGAAAAATAGTAAAAATAAAATAGATGGTTTAAATATCTCAAATATTTTAACTGTAAATGGTATTCGGTTTACGTTAGAAGATGGTTCGTGGGGGTTAATAAGAGCATCGTCAAACAAACCTTCATTAGTCGTTGTTACTGAGAGTCCTACATCTGATGATAGAAAGAAAAAGATCTTTGAATTCATTGATGAATTACTCCAAACAACTGGTAAAATTGGTGAATACGATCAAAAGATTTAATTTATAATTAAATATTTAGATATCTGTATAAAAAGATAGTTCCTACTACATATAAAAAAATTCCAAAAAAACTCTGTAATTTTGATTTATCAAGTTTATGAACTGTATTTGCTCCTACTCTCGCCATAACCATAGTTATTGGTATAAATATTAAAAACGCAGGTATATTTATAAATCCTACACTTAATGGCAAATCAGCTTTTAAAAATGAACCGGTTATTAAAAAACCTAATAGACCAAATAAAGAAATTACTAAACCAATAGCAGCTGCACTACCTATTGCTTTATTAATTGGATAGCCAAAATATTTTAATATAGGAACATTCATAATTGCTCCTCCTATGCCCATAGCTGCTGATATGAATCCTGAAGTAAAACCAAGTACAATCCTTGGAATTATATTAAAATTCACTTTTAAATTATCTGTTTTATCCTTAATATTTAATAAATAAGCTCCACAAAAATAAGCGACTATAGTAAAAAGCAACAAAAGAGATTTGGTATGCAAAATAGCAGCACAAATAGTTCCTGATAGTACGCCTATTATTACAAAAATTGCATAATTTTTGATCACACCAAAATCAACTGATCCATTTTTATTATGAGTTAGTACAGAAATTATAGAGGTAGGAACAATTATTGAAAATGAAGTTCCAACAGCTAAATGCATCAAGTAATCCTGGTTTATGTTTAAACTATCAAAGATAAAAAATAGAAAAGGAACAGTAATAAGCCCTCCACCAATTCCAAACAATCCCGCAAGAAAACCAACTGGAAAAGCAGTTAGCACCATTAACAATATAAAGAATGAATATTCGTTTGATAAAATAAAATTAATCAATTTGAGTCGCTGTATGTGCCTGAGGAGCTAATTTAACTTTATCCATAATATGATCAATTTTTTTAACGTCTGCATCTCTAACACACATATTTTCACTTAAGTATCTTTTCCAAAAACTTGAACCTGTTTGCCCATGAAATAAACCTAAAGTATGTCTCATAATTTGATTCATTCTTGTGCCTTTTTTAATTTCATCTTTAACGTAAGGAACCAATTTTTCAATTATTTCTTCTCTAGACAAAATATTATTATTATTAAAAATTTCTTTTTCAATGTCAGCTAAAATATAAGGAGAATGATAGATAGACCTTCCAAGCATTACGCCATCTACTTTATTCAAATGTTCTTTTATTTCATTGGTAGATCCTATGCCACCATTAATGATTATTTCTAAGTCCTTAAAATCTTTTTTTAAATTATAAACCATTTCATACTTTAATGGTGGAATATTTAAATTTTGCTTTGGAGTAAATTTTCCTAATATTGCTTTTCTAGCATGTATAATAAATGTTTTAACACCAGTAGATTTTAAAAGATTTATAAAATTAAAAAGACTTTCATAATCTTCTACATCATTGTAGCCAATCCGAGTTTTAACAGTTACAGGTAATTTTGTTTTCGATTGCATTTCATTTAGACATTCAGCAACAAGTTTTGGTTCTTTAATTAAACAAGCTCCAAATTTATTCTTTTCTACTTTTTTACTTGGGCAGCCTAAATTTAGATTTATCTCATCATAACCAAACTCTTCTCCAATTCTTGCTGCATTAGCTAATAATTTTGGTGAAGAGCCTCCTAATTGTAAAGCAACTGGTTTTTCATTTAAGTTAAATGATAAAAGTTTATTTTTGTCACCTCTGTCAATTGCTTCTGAGACAACCATCTCCGTGTATAGAAATACATTTTTGCTAATTAATCTTAAAAAATACCTTTCGTGTCTATCAGTACAGTCCATCATAGGAGCAACTGAAACTTTTCGATTCATATTTAAGATTTTTATCTTATTTTATTGATTATTTACAGAGTCGTCTTCAGATTTTTCTAAATTTGTATTTTCTTCTTCTTTTAATTCTTCTATTGAAACATCACCACTTTCTTCATCAGTATCAGCTTTAATTTCTGTCTGTGTATCAGTTTCATTTTTTAATTCTGCTAAATCATCTTTTGATACTTGAATTTTTTCTGGAATTTTTCTAGCTCTTTTAGAAGGCAATATTGGTGCTCCACTTTTAGAAATTTCACCTTTATATAAGTTTTCAAAATCATCTCCAACTTCTTCATCTTCAGAAGACGCATCATCTATTTGCTCAACATTTTTTCTTAATTTGTAAATTGCACTTTCAATTAATTCTGGAACTTTTATATTCTCGTTTGCAATCTCTCTTAAAGAAATGACAGTATTTTTATCGTTATCAGGACTTACGGTTGGTTCAACACCTGCATTTAGCTGAGTAGTTCTCTCTTTTGCTACTAACACCAACTCATATGGACTTTCAACTTTATCAATACAATCTTCAACTGTTACTCTAGCCATGCGAGGTATTTATACCTGTGAAAATTTAAAATCAAGCTATTTCTGTTGATATATAGGATTTAATTTTCCTTTAATTATAAACAACATTACTATCGATATAAAAATGTAGGTTCCAGATATAATAGATATATTTTCAATAGTTAAACCCATATCAATTAAAATCCCAAATAATGCAGTTCCAAAAGCAGTTGCAAAAACCATTAAAGCAGTAGTTAAAGCTTTGATTGATCCAATATGTTTTACACCGTAAATTTCAGCCCATGTTGAAGAACCCAGTACGTTAGCTAATCCATTTGAAATGCCAATCAATCCTAAAAAGAAAAAAGATGAAATAGGACTTTTAAAATAAAACAATACAGCAGCAGATAACAAAAGAGGAATATTCATATAAATTAAAAGCTTTCTGCTTGTAAATTTATCAATCAAGAAGCCTGATAAAAATAAAGTTATCACAGAAGCTATAGAATAAACCATAAATGATTGTGCAATTATATATGGTCCCCATCCTTTTGAAGAAAGAATAAACGATTGATAAACAAATACACCAGTTGCAATCCAAGGCATAGCAAGCATATTCATACAAATAATATAAAACCTATAATCTTTTAAAACTTCAGATCTCTTCCAGTTTTTTATATATGCTTCTTTTTTTTCATTTTCAGACAGTTCCTCTCTTGAATCAAAGTTAAGATTTTTTATTAAAATAAAAGATAAAATTGGTAAGAAAAGTAAAATTAAAATAGATATATAAAACCAAATATCTCTCCAATCAATTATGGTTAATAAATAAATCATAAAAACAGGTAAAATAAATTCTGCAGTAGATAAACCAAACCATCCTGTGCTTAACGCCTTGCCTCTAGATTTTGTAAAAAAACGAGAGACAGTAGTTGTTGCGGTATGAGACATCATTCCTTGACCAGAAAATCGCATTAAAAAAATTGCTATAAAAAGAATTGTTACAGAAGAAATTTTTGAAAAAAAGAAACTAGAAAATGATAAAAGCAAAGCAACAAAAAAAGCAAATTTAAAAATATTTATATCATCTATTTTTTTTCCTACCCAGATAAGCAAAAAACTACTTAATAAGGTTGCTGAAGCATAGATTGAGCCAAATTGTCCATGTGTAATGGATAATTCATTTCTTATACTAGTATTAAAGATTCCTAAAAAAAAACTCTGTCCAAAACTAGAAAAAAATGTAAAAATAAATCCAAATATAATTACTTTTAAACTTAATTTATTAAACATTTTTTATGTCTTGTAATGTTGCTTTTATTGGTCTTGGTGTCATGGGTTATCCAATGGCAGGATATATATCAAAAGCTGGGCACAATGTAACTGTTTATAATCGTACAACAACTAAAGCAGATAAATGGCTAACAGAATACAAAGGTAAACTAGCAAAAACTCCAGCTGATGCTGCTAAAGATGCTGAGTATATTTTTACCTGTGTTGGAAATGATAATGATTTAAGAGAAGTAACCTTTGGTGATAATGGAATTTTTAAAACAATTAAGAAAGGTGCTATCTATATAGATAACACAACAGCCTCAGCAACGATCGCAAGAGAAATTTATGAACACGCAAAGAAAAATGGTTTTGGTGCTTTAGATGCTCCAGTATCTGGTGGTCAAGCTGGTGCAGAAAATGGTGCATTGACTGTCATGATTGGTGGTGATCAAGCTGACTTTGATAAAGCAAAAGATAAAATTGATTGCTACAGCAAAAAAATGAAACTACTTGGAAAAGCTGGCAATGGTCAATTAGCAAAAATGGTTAACCAAATTTGTATAGGTGGTCTTGTTCAGGCATTATCAGAAGGTATTAATTTTGGTTTGAAAGCCGGACTTAATATGGAAGACGTTATTGAAGTTATATCAAAAGGAGCCGCTCAATCCTGGCAAATGGAAAATAGATATAAAACAATGATAGATGATAAATTTGAATTTGGTTTTGCGGTAGATTGGATGAGAAAAGATTTAAAAATTGCATTAGATGAAGCAAAAAAAAATAACTCTTTACTCCCAATAACAGAAATTGTTGACCAGTATTATGGTGATGTACAAAAACTTGGCGGCAATAGATGGGATACATCAAGTTTAATTAGAAGATTAAGGAAATAAATTTGTATGCAACCAGCATACTACGAAGATTTTAAAGAAATCAAAAAAAAAATTTGGTCAATGCTAGATGACGCTGTAACTAACAGAAATTCCCAATTTAGAATTCCTGTTTTTGTTTGTGGAGATCAATCTGATTTTGATGGTAGAATTGTAGTTCTTAGAAAATCAGATCAACAAAATAGATTAGTTCAATTTCATAGCGATATAAGATCTGATAAAATTGAAAAATTAAAAAAAAATCCAAATGCTGCAATGCTTTTTTATGATAAAGAGGAAAAGATCCAAGTTAGATTAAAAGTTGAATGCACAGTGAACCACAATAATGATGTAACAAAAGAATCTTGGTCTAAAACTCAACATATTAGTAGAAAATGTTATTTAGTTGATAATGGTCCAGGTACAGAGTCTGACATTCCAACTTCTGGATTAAAACCTGAATTAGATAATTTTGAATTTACTATGGAGCAAAGTGAAGAAGGTTATAAAAACTTTACTGTTATCCAGTGTAAAGTAAAATCTATTGAATGGCTTTATTTAGCTGCCAAAGGTCATCGAAGAGCTAGATTTGATTTAGAAACAAATAAAGATACTTGGTTAGTTCCTTAATTTAATCTAATGCA
>Ga0208277_1000471_pt1 | contig 23964 bp, 23 predicted proteins | sample ETNtaG_5_FD_185782 | JGI IMG/M metagenome (GOLD analysis project Ga0208277, IMG submission 185782) | Marine microbial and viral communities from oxygen minimum zone, Eastern Pacific Ocean - ETNP201406SV205 (SPAdes) (version 2) | ecosystem: Environmental > Aquatic > Marine > Oceanic ...
CCTAAAAAAAGAAATTAAAATAAAAAAAAACATGGACAGATTTTTTCTTATAAACGGAACTATTCTTAATGGAGAAAAACCGGGGTTTCTTGTTGTCTTAAGCGACATTACTAAATTGAAACAGCTTGAAAAAATCAGACAGGACTTTGTTGCAAATGTAAGTCACGAATTGAAAACACCTATAACATCTATAGTTGGTTTTTTAGAAACGGTACAACAAAAAGGGTTTCCCAAAGAAAAAAGAAAACCTTTTCTTCAAAAAGCCTTAAAACATTCCAATAGATTAAATGCAATTATTGATGACTTACTCTGGCTGTCTAAGATCGAATCTATGGAGGACAATGATAGTTTTGACTTAACGACACAGGGTCTTTCTAATATTATATCTAGTGCGGTTGATGATATAAGGACCTTAAAAGGCAAAGAAGACATTGATATAGCTGTCAACTGTGATCCTTCCATTAAATTAAGTGCAGACGAACAATTGCTCCGTGAGGCCTTTATAAATCTATTAGATAATGCTATCAAATATGGAGACCCTGATAAAGGAATTTCAATTAGCGTTAAAATGGATTCAATGTTGATTATTCAATTTCATAATTTTGGAGATCCTATTTCTCCAAAATATAAAGATAGGATATTTCATCGGTTTTATCGCATTGATAAATCAAGAAGTCGTCGGCAGGGAGGCACGGGTCTTGGCTTGGCAATAGTAAAGCATATTATATTTGTGCATGGTGGGGAAATTAGCGTCCAAAGTGACAATGAAACAGGAACCAGATTCATAATTAAAATCCCAGTTCAAAATTAATACGCGGATTATGATTTCAACTGATCTATTTCATTAATATAAGTTTTTAAAAAACAAAAGAGGTGATACAATGAAGATAAAACTATTATTGGTTACAATATGTTTTTGTTTTGGTGTTTTTCTGTTTGCGCAAACGAACATGAGCGGGAAAGTATTTTACGATTACACTAGGAACCTAGATAACGGAGGTAATGCCTTCAATGTTCGTCGAGGATATTTGACTTATGTAAATAATGCAAGCGAAGACATCTCTTATAAAATAACATATGATATGGGTAATAATGGTGCTGGAAGCGAACACACTGCTTTTTTAAAAATAGCAATGGTAAAATATAAAACTCCCTTAGCTGATGTGACTCTCGGTATGCAGGCAATGAACATGTACAAGACTATGGAGAATACATGGGGTCACCGATTTATAGAAAAAGGAACGATGGGAACCTATAGGCTGTCACCATCTGCAGATCTTGGAGTTGGTCTTTCTCGAGGTTTTGGAAAATTATTTACCAGTTTAATGATTACCAATGGTGGTGGCTATAAGAGAATAGAGGACGACAACCATAAAAAGCTTTCTTTACATGCAGTATATGGTCAATCAAAACTGAACAAGGAAGATGGGTTTAATCTTGGTGGGAGTTACTCATTGGAACCGTATGATGTAGAAGATTCAAAAACAGAAAACATGAACGTAGTCGGCATTTTTGGGGGTTACGCAGGTTCCGGTTTTAGGGGAGGTCTAGAATTTGATATAAAAAATGATGGAGATATTAGAGGGCAAATAATATCAATGTATGGTACTTATGAAATATCAAATAAAATATCGGTTTTGGGCAGACTGGACCAGGTTGACCTAAATGCATCTAACTCTGGAGATGGGGTTCAGGCAATTATAGTTGGTTTACATCATTATCTAGGTAAAGGTGCAATAATTGCACCAACAATTAGGATTAGCACACCCGAGGATGGTAAATCAGAAAACATTTTTGTTCTAAATTTTGAATTCAAATTTTAGGTGAGGTAAAATTAATAAACTTTTGGCTCGTGATTTTTCAGTCCATTGTTCTAGCAAGAAACACGTACAAAGCTGAACCCAGCACACAGGCAAGAATTCCTTTGTTCCAACCCATTTCAGACGGTAGTAAATCCCCCTCTTGAAACCAAGATAGAACTGCAAACATTATTCCAAACGAAGAGAGAGCAAGCCATGTAGTTTTTTTCATTATTTTTTATAACCAACGGCCTCAAATGGGTTGACAAGGATTGTAGAGATGTTTTTAAGGTGGGCAGCTATTCTTTTCAAGTATCTAGCATATAAAGCTAATGCTACAGATTTTGATTCATTCCCTTGCGATAATTCACCAGAGATGCATCCATTCACTATCTTGTCTGAGCTTGACACAACGTCTTTATAGGTTGACATGAGAGAACGAGCTACAGCCTCATCCTGAGAATTAATTGCTTCAATGGTTTTTTCAAAACGCGAGACGACTTCATTCTCTATTTCTGCGAGTTCATTAGAGAAGTTTTCTGCTAACATTGTATCTGGATAGTTTATGGCTAAATCTAAGATGTTCTTTGTGTAGTCACCGACTCGCTCTACATCTACAACCATATTTAACAATACAAGCCCACTTGGAAGGTCTTCAATGTCTTGGCTTATAGCATAGTGGGTTACGACTTTACGCCGAACATCTTTTTGAAAAAGATTAATTTCAGTATCCCGTTTTTTTAGAGCACGTATTTCATCTATATCTCCACTTTCGCGAAGATATTTTATTGCTTTGTTAAATATTTCGTTGGAGAGGACCATCATATCATAAGATTCGTCCCACGCCTGAGACAGTAGGTTTTCAGAATTCCAGAGTTTTACTATATCTTTGAAAAGTGACATTTGTGTACCTATTTATATTATGATTAAATGACTATCTGCCCAACAATATTATGGTTAACGGCGTTCCTACAAAAACCAAAAGTAAATACAAGACCGGTATTAATTTATTTTTTACAGCCTGATCTGCAATCCAGTCTGCACATTTTAAAGGTATATTGCGTAAAAAAGGAAGGCAATAAACAATAGCTATGCCAAATATATTGAAAAACAAATGACCAATAGCAGCGATAAGCGCTGACACTGTTCCAGTGATTGCAGCAAGTAGTGCTGTAACTGTTGTACCTATATTTGCTCCAAGGGTAAATGGGAAAATTTGGCGCAATGTTAATACACCTGCCCCAGCTAAGGGAACGACTAAAGAAGTTGTAATAGACGAGCTTTGTACCATTATCGTAAGCACTATACCAAACCCAATAGCGCGCAAAGCTGTTTTAAAAATATATTGATCGAAAAAAGCCTCTACTTTTTTTAGAACAAGACTGCGCAAAATTTTCACAAGGGCATAGAGCATAGCAAAAGTTATAAGAACGCTAAGGATAAGATATATGATGTCATTCCCAAACGAAAATTTTTCTACAAACTTTGCACCGGATTTTATTACAATTTTTATAGGGCTTTTTGCGGTTAAAATGTCTGCATTTTGAATTTTACCAAACATTAATGATGCAACCCACTCAGCCGACCTCTGAATTACATGAAATGTCATCTCTATTGGAAATAAGATTAAGACAGACAGGATATTAAAAAAATCATGAACTGTTGAGGCCGCAAAAGCTCTTTTAAATTCATTCCCTCTGTTTAAGTGCCCAATAGAAACAATCGTGTTTGTTACGGTTGTTCCAATATTTGCACCCATTATCATTGGTATTGCTCCGGCGAGCCCAAGTGCCCCACTACTTACCATCCCCACTATTAGCGATGTTGTCGTTGAAGAGCTTTGAAATAATACCGTAGCAAAAACACCTATAAATAATGCAATCACGGGGTCGCTTGTTGTTGTGAATATTGACTCTGCTACTCCTGCACCCATGTTTTTTATGGCCGAGGACATTCCTTTTATTCCAACTAAAAAAAGATATAAGGCGCCGATAACGCTTAGAACTCTAAGTGCTATTTTCATAGGTATGGTAATTATAGATTAATTTTTTATTTTTATAATAAATGTTGTAGCCAATTTTAAAAGGACATTGTTAGGATTGTGTTAGGGTATTAGTTTTATGTTAGGAGAAGAAGTCGTTGGGTTAGTTTATTTTATTATAAAAAATCTGATATAATTCCAAAAACAAATAGATTTAATAAAAGAGTTTTTTATATAAAGAGAACACAGTTAATGTTTAAAACAACGAGTTCCAGTGAAAATCATAGCAAACCCATATTCATTACATGCGTCAATTACTTCCTGGTCCCGTATAGACCCCCCCGGTTGAATAATCGTTGTAATACCAGACTCTTTGATAGTATCAATACTGTCTCTAAATGGGAAGAATGCATCTGAAGCAAGCACCGCCCCCTTAACGTTTTCACCGCCTTTTTTAAGGGCCATGTGGACGGCATCAACCCTGCTAACTTGACCAGCCCCAAGACCGACAGTTGTGTTGTTCTTTGCAATAAGAATACCATTTGATTTGGCATGTCTTAATACTTTCCAGGTGAAAAGGGCGGTTTCAATATCTTTCTTTGAGGGTTGCTTTTCTGTAACAATTTTTAAATCATTTTGATTTAAAATTCTTGTGTCTGTATCTTGAACAAGAATCCCGCCATCTACATTGCGAATTTCGACTTTATCTTTCCTTTTTTGAAAGTTCCCAGTTTCTAGAACTCTCAGGTTTTTTTTCTTTTTAAAAACCTCAAGCGCTTCGGGGTCGAAGCTTGGTGCGAGTACTATTTCTACAAAAACTTCAGCTATTGCAGATGCAACCTCTTTTGAGCAGTGGCGATTAAATGCAATTATTCCACCGAAGGCTGAAACTGGGTCTGCATCAAATGCGCGCGTGTACACATCAATTAACCGTTCTCCAATTGCAACACCGCAGGGGTTGGAGTGCTTAACGATAACACAGGCTGTTTTCTCAAATTCTTTAACGCATGCCAAGGCCCCATCAGCGTCCATTATATTATTATATGAAAGCTTTTTCCCTTGATGAATAGTTGCGTTTAAGATATTTGCTTCGTTGTTTCCAGGTATTGCATATGAAGCGGCCGCCTGATGAGGATTTTCCCCATAGCGCATTTCAGAATGTTTTTTAAATGTAATTGAGAAATTATCTGAAAGAGGTTTGTCCTTTAGGTAGTTATGTATAATCGTATCGTATTGTGATGTGTGACCAAATGTTTTCGACGAAAGTTTTTTTCTGGTTTTGAAGGAAACCTTTCCACCTGATTTTTTTAGCTCATTCATTATTAGATAGTAGTCTTCGGGATCAACAACTGATGTAACCCAGCCAAGGTTTTTTGCTGCAGAGCGCAACATTGTCGGTCCCCCTATATCAATGTTTTCAAGAGCCATTGCAAGGTCGCATTCTTTTTTTGAGATAGTTTCTTGAAATGGATATAGATTACAGACGACAAGATCTATCCACTTTATATTATATTCTATAGACTCATCTTTATGTTGATCGCGAAGGCCAAGTATCCCGCCTTCTATCATTGGGTTTATTGTTTTTACTCTTCCATCCATTATCTCTGGGAAATTGGTGTAGTCACTAACATCAATAACATTTATGTTTCCTTCCCGCAGAGTATTTGCGGTGCCTCCAGTGGAGAGAATTTCAACTCCGTGACTGACAAGTTCTTTAGCAAAATCCAAGATGTGGTTTTTGTCAAATACAGAAATAAGTGCACGTTCTATTTTAGTGTCTTTTTTATTCAACCCAGGGTTATTAATCATGTCTTTTTATCACTGCTAGGGTTAAGCGACTTTTACAAACCATTTTTTCTTTTTCATCCCTTATGTTTATTTCCCACACCTGTATTTTTCTCCCGATTCTTATGGGTGTTGCCTTCCCATAAACCCATCCCTTTCTTACCGATCTAAGGTGGCTTGCGTTAATTTCAACTCCAACGACTGAATACTTGTCAAGATCCACATTATTCCCAGCGCCGATACTTCCAAGTGTTTCTGCTAAAGCAACACTTGCTCCACCATGTAAAAGACCAAAAGGTTGTTTTGTCCTTGCATCAACAGGCATTTTCCCACATATATAGTCATCTCCAAATTCAGTTATTTTAATTCCAAGAGCAGAGACAAGTGTTGACTCAGACTTTTTGTGAATTATTTTTAACGCTTGTTTTTTATCCATTGTTATAAAAAAGCTGTATAGCTTCTAGAAATGCAGCCCCTTCTAGTTGCTGGACTTTTGATTTTAATGATTCAATTGTATCATCTGCATCTACCAAGCATTTTTTTTGAATTAGAATAGGCCCTGCATCAAGCTCATCTGTTACAAAATGGATTGTGCAGCCTGTTTCTTTATCTTTGTTTTTTAAAACTAATTCGTGGATGTTTGTATCTATCCCTCCAGAATATTTCGGAAGGAGAGAGGGATGAACATTCAGTATTTGGTCTTTCCAATCATCACAAAACTGTGGCGATAGAATTCTCATAAAGCCAACTAATAGGACAAGTTGTACTTCATGTTCTTTTAATATTTTAGATATTTCGGAATCAAAGTCTCTTCTTTTCTTGTTTTGATGAGGTATGTACTTTGAAGGAATGTTGTGATTCCTGGCTCTTTCTAAAATATATGCCCTTTTTTTATTAGAAATCACAACAGATACCTTGGCATCTATCCTTCTAGAATTTATTCCATCTAAAATAAATTGTAAGTCTGTTCCATTTGTAGACCCAAGTACACCTAGGTTTATCATCTTAATGAATCCATTACCCTAATGCGTTTTTTTATTAATTCGCCTGTGCCAATATCTTTTCTATGAAACAGCGGACCTTTTATTTTTGAAATTTCATTTTCAGCAATTTTTTCTGCATCTGAAATAGAGCTTGCTTTTCCAACAGCTGCTACTGTACGGCTACCTTCCTCGATTAAATCACCATCTTTTGTGCCGACAGATCCATAGAACAAGGTGTTTTTATTTTTAACAGATCTAATGTCTATTTTTTCTCCTTTTATGGGGTTATCTGGGTATCCTTCGGGCACAGCATACTTACATACTGTCGCAAGTTTTTTAAACTTTACGTCTATGTTGTGAAGATTTTCTTCTACTATCGCATTACACAAATCAACAAAGTCAGTTTCAAGAATGGATAAAACATTCATTGCCTCGGGGTCTCCGAATCTGGCATTGTACTCAATTAATTTTACACCATCTTTTGTTGCAATGAACCCACCATAAAGCACTCCTTTATACCCTTCTGAAAATTTGTCTTTTAATGCTTTTGCTGTTTTTTCATTAATTGCTTTTGCCATAGATACATCTTCATTTTTTAAAAATGGGAGAGAGTGATTTGAGTCAGTATATGTTCCCATGCCACCAGTATTGGGCCCTGAGTCATTTTCATATGCTCTTTTATGATCTTGAACTACTGGCATATGTTTTAGGGTGTTGCCATCACAAAAACTCATAAGTGAAAATTCTTCTCCAATAAATTTTTCTTCAACTAAAAATGAACCATTATTGTTTATAATCTCTTGGCAGTATTCTAGCGCTTGTTCTGTTGAGTGTACATGCTCACCAGAAACTTTAACACCTTTTCCCCCTGCAAGACCATCATATTTAACAACATAATTATTGCCAAGTTGTTCTATGAAGCCTTGAACCCCATTTAGAGATTTAAAATTTTGATATTTTGGTGAGCCAGGGATTCCATACTCACTTAGCAAGTTTCGTGCAAAAGTTTTAGAGGTTTCAATTTGGGCAAGTTTTTTTTTAGGGCCCACAACTTTAATATGGTTATCCCAGAGCATATCAGAGACTCCAGAATGAAGGGGGTTTTCAGGGCCGATAAATACCAACGAAATCTTCCTTTCTTTTGCATATTCCAATGTTGAAACCGGATTGTTTATGTCTTTTATCACTATCTCCGCACAGAGGTCAGCTATACCAGGGTTTAGGTTCGTAGCTATGCAAAAAATTTTATTATTACGGTTTGATTTATGAAGCGATCGGATTATAGCATGCTCTCTGGCTCCCGAACCTATAACCAATATGTTTTGTGCCATAATTTTTATTATGAAAAATGTTTAGTTTCTTTTTGCATCAGTTCGGCTATTCTCGAGTTCAATCAAAAATTCTTTTGTTACGTTTCCGGTGCAATAAGTGCCGGAAAAAACAGAATCCTCAAAGTTTTCAATTTTGGGGTTTCCTGCCTGAGCAGAACTTTTTAAATCCGTAAGTTTTTGATAAATAAGCTCATCAGCACCAATACGATTTTTGATCTGCCTCAGGCTCCGCTTATGTGCGATAAGTTCTCTTGTCGCAGGCATGTCGATTCCATAAATGTTTTGGTACCTTATTGGAGGTGATGCAGATGCAAAAAAAACTTTTTTTGCTCCACAACCTTTAACCATTTCTATGATTTTTTTTGATGTGTGCCCCCTAACAATTGAGTCGTCAACCAGCAAAACATTTTTACCCTTAAATTCAATCTCTATGGGGTTAAGTTTTTGCTTAACAGATCGTTTTCTAATATTTTGCCCGGGCATTATAAACGTTCGTCCAATATATCTATTCTTCATGAAGCCTTCGCGGTATTTTACTCCAAGTTTGTATGCTACTTGCATAGCGGCAGTCCTGCTTGTGTCGGGGATTGGGATCACAACATCAATGTCTAAACCAGCATAATCTTCTAATATCAATTGACCCAAAGCATCACCCATCCTAAGTCTTGTTTTGTGTACTGAAATAGAATCTATCGTAGAGTCGGGTCTTGAAAAATAAACAAATTCAAACAAACAAGGAGAGTGGTCTATTCCACGAAGTAGTCTTTTTTTGCTATAAGTTCCATCTTCGCTGATAATTATAGCTTGGCCTGGTTCTACGTCAGATAAAAAATCAAACCCAAGGGCTGTCATCGCACTACTTTCAGAGGCAAACATAATAGAGCCCTTTTTCTTTCCGATAGCTAATGGTCTTATGCCATTAGCATCTCTAAAAGCAATAAGCCCAATTCCTGCAACTATCATCGTTACAGCAAACCCTCCAGAGCACTGGTCATATACTCCTTTAAGAGCCCTAAATACATGTGAATTATTTAATTTTCTATAATTTGTTCTTGATAGCTCATAGGCAAAAAGGTTTAAAAGAACTTCAGAGTCAGAATTTGTATTAAATTGGCAGAAGTGGGTTTTTTCTAGTTTAGACCTTATTTCTTTGCTGTTTAACAATGTTCCATTATGGCCTAGCGTTATATTTACGGGGTTAGAAGTATAGAATGGCTGAGCCTCACTAACATCATCTGATCCAGCTGTTGGATATCTAACATGTCCTATTCCAATATTACCATCTAATGAAAGAATGTCTTCATTTGCTTTAAAAGCCTCAGTTACAAGCCCAAGGTCTTTATGTATATACATTTTTGAACCGTCCCATGTTGAAATCCCCGCAGCATCTTGTCCGCGATGTTGCACCTGAATTAGCCCATCATAAATATGCCCGCTTACATTTTCTTTTTTACTATATATTCCAACTATTCCGCACATTATATTCTATTCGCTATTGTGGGAGCGAGTCCAATATATTTTTTAGGACTAAGGGATAACAGTTTTTCTTCATGAGGTTGGGTTAGTCTTAGGCTTTCAATAAATAATTTTATTGAAACACGATCTACGGTTTCTCCTCTGGTTAGGTTTTTTAATTTTTCATAAGCATCTTCTTTTCCTTCTTTACGTAGTATGGTTTGGATTGCTTCACCAAGCACCTCCCAGTGCTCGTTCAATTCAAATTCGGTTTTCTTTTTATTTAAAGTTATTCTTGAGATCCCTTTAGAAATGCTTTTTATTGATATGAATGAATATCCAAGCGCAACTCCCTGGTTTCTTAATACTGTTGAATCGGTTAGGTCTCTCTGCATTCTTGATACTGGTAGTTTTTGAATCATATGATTTAGTAGTGCGCTAGAAATGCCAAGATTTCCCTCAGCATTCTCAAACTGTATAGGATTAATTTTGTGAGGCATCGTTGACGAACCAACTTCACCCTTAACCCTTTTCTGTGAAATGACACCTCTGCTAATATATAGCCACATATCTTGGCACAGGTCCTTTAATATAGAATTAACCCTCAAAATGTTTTGGTAGCTTTCTGCTATGCTGTCATGAGATTCAATTTGAGTGGTTGTTAGGTTTGGCTTCAATCCAAGTCTGCTTATAAACTTAGATGTAAATATCGGCCAATTAATATCAGAGAATGCAATGTTATGGGCCGACCAGGTGCCAGTTGCTCCACTTAATTTTCCTAGTAGTTTATGATTTTTTATTTTAATAGTTTGATTTTGAATTCTTTTATAAAACACACTGAGTTCTTTGCCAAAGGTTGTTGGAGTCGCGGGTTGCCCATGGGTTAGAGAAAGCATGGGCGTTTTATGATATTTTTTTACAAGAGAGACTATTTCTTTTTGCATTAATTCTAGGGTTGGTAAATAAACTTGCTCTACGGCATGTTTCCACATAAGTGAATAGGAAATATTATTTATATCTTCAGAGGTTAATGCAAAGTGAATCCATGGGTGTAGTGACTTTTTAGTTTTTTTTTGTATATAGTATTCTATTGCCTTTACATCGTGGTTTGTTTCTGACTCAATCTTTTTCACCTGCTCTGCACAAGCTAGATCAAAATTTTGATAGATTTTTCTTAGTTGAGGATACTCTTTTTGATCAATTTTTAAATATTTTTTAACCTCTTTTTTTTGACTTAGCGCTATCAGGTATTCTATTTCCACATATACCCGGTACTGCATCAGAGCAGCTTCAGAAAAATATGTGTGAAGTTCTTTTACGTTATTATGGTAACGGCCATCTAGTGGAGATATAGCTCCTAGGGGGCTATACACCAAAAATCCGCTTTACAGCAAGTGCACAGTTTCCAGGATCAATTACAGTTAAAACGGGAGTGTTGCTGGGCATTTGTAGCGTAGAGTGAATATTAACCATCATATCTGCTTTATCAGAAAAGGGAGGGCAGCCTATTGTGGGAAACTCAGAGTTTGCAGCTACAAAACCGGAAAGCGCGTTAGATCTTCCAGCTATGGTAATATATATAACTCGATCAGAATCTTTATTATTATTTAATATATCAAGGACCTTGAGTGGTTCTTTGTGAGCAGAGGCAGCATGTTGTTCCCATGCAACTCCATATTTGTCTAGACCGTCTGTTATTTTTTTTGCATGAGGCTCGTCTGATGTAGAGCCCATAATGATTATTGCTTTCATATTTTATCCTTTAAGTTATCATTGATTCTGTTTTGGATAGATTTCCCAGAATCGGGGAATGGGAAAATGCCACCAGTTATAGTTTCATATAAATATATGTACCTGCTCGATAGTTCAGCCACAAGGTCTTCGGGTGCATCTGGTAGACTTTCATCATTATAGGGATCACAATTATCTACAAACCAAAGACGAAGAAATTCTTTATCAATGTTTTGTGGCTCTTGATCAGAATTCATTCTTTCATCGTATGTTTCATTTATCCAATATCGGCTAGAATCTGGAGTGTGAATTTCATCAATTAGAACAATTTCACCATTATCGTCGCGCCCCATTTCATATTTTGTATCTACTAGTATCATGCCGTTTTCAGCAGCTTTTTTTTGTCCAAACTCAAAGAGTTCAAGTGCTTTTGCACTACAATAGTCCCAATCTTCTTGGCTCATCCAACCCTCATTCACTATATCTTTTGGTGAAATAGGTCGATCATGATCTTCTTCTTTGGTTGTTGGTGTTAGCATATTTTTTTCTAGTTTTTGATTTTTTTTCAAACCTTCTGGTAGGGCATTACCACAATATTCACGGTCACCATTCTTGTAGACGGTCCAAAGGGAGGTGCTTGTGCTGCCGGTTATATATCCCCTTACTACAAACTCTATTGGAAAAACGTTACATTTTTTTGCAATAGTGACGTTTGGGTCGGCAATTTCTAATGCGTGATTAGGAATTATATGTTTTGTTTGTTCAAACCACCAAGCACTGGTAAGGTTTAAGACTTGACCTTTAAATGGTATAGACGCCAAAACACGATCGAAGGCGCTTTGTCTGTCTGTCGTAATTAAAACAATTTTATTATTAATTTTATACTGGTCTCTGACTTTTCCTGTTTTTTTAATACCGGCATTTAAATTTGTTTCAGTTAGTGTATTCTTTAGCTCTGCAAGAATACGGGGTTTATAGTGTTCAGTTGATTTTATAGCATTCATGTGATAGTGGGTTGTGTAGTATGTTTGTGTTTAAAATTTCATTTATTTCAGATCTAATATTACCCTTATTAGATGAGAGATTCCATATTACACCGCTAGTTATTTTTTTAATCCCTCCTATGCCAAATTTATTTTTCAAAGTTTCAAGCTTTATTCTCCCATGAAGATCGTCTTTTTTTCTTACCAGTATAGAAATACTATCATCTGCTTTTTCTATTTCTCCAATGTGCTCCTTGTTTGAATTAAAAAGCTCGCCCGACTTGTTTATATCATTTAAAATAGTTGCGCTTTCATCATCGATTTCAATTTCCCAGTGTTTCTGCCTTTTAATCGAAACATCAAACCCTAAATTCTTTAAGGCATTCCTTACTGAAATTTCTTCATTGTCAGTAATGATAAGGTTAATAATTAGCTGGCTTGCCTTTTCGCTGGGTGAATATTTTACGATATCGCTATTAATGTTCAGCTCTAAATCGAGAGAAAAATTTGGCATAGGGGCACCAAGCTCGATATGCTCTTTCATTGAGTAAAAAATAGGATCCCCATTATTGGTTCTTTCGGGGTGAGGCATCATGGCCATTATATTTCCATCGGCGTTGCAAATGGCAGCAATATTATATATAGATCCGTTTGGGTTAAACGGGAATTCGTCAACAACCTCACCATTGTCCTTGCAATATTGAAAGAGCACTTGCTCGTTTTCTATCATTTTTTTTAAAAGTAATTCAGGAATCATAAAACGCCCTTCTGCATGAGCTAAGGGAACATTTATTAAATCATTTTGTTTTAAATGCCTTGTGAATGCTGAGCGGGAGGGGGGGGCAGACTGTCTTAAGTTTGCCCAGGTGTTATAATATCCTACGCCCAAAACTTGGTCGCCCTTAATCCTTTTATTGTCAGTAAGCGCAACTCCACGTTGATTGTTTTTTAATCCAGGAACAAGACCGCTTTCTACAAGAATTTGCGCACCATTACATATTCCTAAAACCGGTTTCCCCTTTTTACTTTCTATTTGAATTTGTTTCATTATTGGGTCTAGAGCAGCAATAATGCCAGCTCGAGATCGGTCCTCATAAGAAAATCCACCCACGATCACAAAGCCGTCAAGGTCGGACAAAGATTCAGCCGGCTCGTTCCATAAAAACTCAATAGGGTTCATCCCCGCACGGCGGCAAGCCATGATTGTTTCACGTTCTGTATTGGACCCGGGGAATTGAATGATAGCTATATTTATCATATTAAAAAGTGTTCATGTGTTCACGTGTATTTATTTTAATTGATTTTATTTAGATGGTTTTGGATTTGAATTAATTTTTGTTTAAAAGGTTCTGCCCTGACTTTCCGTTTGTTTTTAAGAGATGACATCATTTTCAAATGAGCTAAAAAATTGGAAATTTATTATCCAATATTGACTCCTTTGCCAGAAACAACTGTTCCAATCTCGTAGATGTCTGTTAAATCTTTTAGCACATCCTTTATGGAACTCACATCATTAAAATCCACAATAAATACGATGCCGATACCCATATTGAAAGCACGAAACATTTCATCTATATCAACGTTGCCAATGGATTGCATCACATCAAATACAGGTACATTTGGCCATGATGCTTTTTGTATTTCTATACCGCATCCATTTGGCAAAATCCGTGGAATGTTTTCCACCAATCCGCCGCCAGTAATATGAGCGATGCCCTTAATATCAATGCCTGCATTTAGCACTGTGAATACATGATTCGTATAATTAATATGTGGTTCAAGCAGGGTAAGCCCAACAGGCTTTTCCAATTCAGGGATGGTGTCATTCACATCATATCCACCGATTTCAAAAAAAAGTTTTCGTGCTAATGAATAACCATTGGTGTGTAAACCGTTGGAAGGCAGTCCCAGCGCCACGTGCCCAGGTTGGATGTTTTCTCCAGTGATAATCTTATCTTTTTCCACTACGCCTGTGATAATGCCCACCAGGTCGTTTTCGCCTGGTAAATAAGTGTCGGGCATCTCTGCTGTTTCACCACCCACAAGGGAGACGCCCGTATCCTTGCATGCCTTCACCATGCCGGATACAATTTCTTCAATTATTTCTGGTTTCAGTTTATCATTGGCAATGTAGTCTAAAAACGTTAGAGGCTTGGCGCCCATTACTAAAATATCATTAGTACATGCGCTCAGCAAGTCAACCCCTATGGTATTAAACTTATTTAGCTTTCTAGCGATTATTGTTTTTGTTCCCACTCCATCAATACTCTGAACCATTACCGGGTCGTCATATTCATCCAGCAATGGTTTTAGCCTGAAGAGGGAACCAAAGCTCCCAAGGCCAGTAAGAACATTTTTTGTAAATGTAGACTTAACAAGACTTTTGATGCGGTTGACGGCCTCGTTACCAGCATCAATGTTTACACCAGCTGCTCTATAATCTATTTTTGCCATATTTAGTATTTTTTATTAAAAACATGTTTAAATTTTATTTCTTAAGCCATTTTCCCAAGCGCTCTTTGCAATTGAAACGGGCAAATTAATCAGCTGGTTTATACTAATATTCTCACCTCCTGTAGTGCCAATTTCAAATGCGTTAACACCAGATGTTTCTAATTTTGATTTTACATCTTTAATATTGTTGGGTGATATTTCTAGAATGAAGCCACCTGTTTCTGAGAAAAAAACCTTTTCTGGGCTCATACTGCTTTTAATAGAAATAGAACATCCAATATTGTTTTTAAATGTCATTTCTGCAATAGCTGCTACTAGTCCACCATCTGATATGTCATGGCAGGAACGAGTAAGTCTTTTATCTGCAAGTTCGGTAACTCCAAATATTTCATTCTTTGTTTGTTCTAAACTGGGTTTAGGTATGTTTGCACCTATTTCATTATATAGGCTATAATATATTGAGCCACCTAGCTCATTTTTTCGTTCACCAATCATTAAAATTATAGAGTCGGTTTTTTGAAAACACATTGGGACTGATTTGGTTATATCATCTAGCTTCCCAAGGCAGCTTACTATTGGGCTTGCGGGAATAGGGCCATTTATAGATTCATTATAAAAACTAACATTTCCAGCAATGATTGGTGTTGATTTATCCGGGTGATCTTTTAGGGTAATTGTATTACATGCGTCAGCAATACCTCTTGTGCTCTCAACAAATTCCCACATCTGATGAGGTTTTTCGGGGTTTCCAAAGCACAGGCAGTCTGTTATTGCGTGTGGCGTTGCTCCAACCGCAGCAACATTTCTCATAGATTCAACAACAGCATTAACCCCACACCAGTATGGGCTTAATATTCCGTGTCTAGGATTATGGTCTGTTGATAGGGCTATGCCTGTTTTTCTAATTTCTTTTGGGTAAGATTCAGAATTAAATGGGGCGAGAACACCAGAGTCTGCTTCTCCTGTTTCTCTATAAATGCGACCCTGTACTTGTTTGTCATATTTTTCATATATCGGTTCTCTACTAGCCATGTTTTCATGAGATAGTATATCCAACAAAATCTTGTCGTAATCAAATGGTTCTGGTAAATCAGGTTCAGAAAAATCTTCTTCACGCATTTCATACGGCCTATCATATAAAAACCCTTTTGTTACTTGAGATGCTTGAGCGTTAACAATCTCTTCTGGCCCACTGTGGACAATATATTGTCCGTCGTCTCTTATTTTTCCTACTATTGAAGCCATGGCGCCCTGGCTCACTCTAGGGAAATCAAAAGAATCATTATAGTGTTTTAATATTATTGGACTGATTTCTTTTGGACAAACCCACATAAATCTTTCTTGGGTTTCACTACATAAATATACTGACGGATGTAGTCCGGGCATGGCTATGTGTATCTTTTCCATCCAGATTTCGGCGCCGTAGCCGGATGTTTCTGCAAGTTCAACGCTTGCACACGCAACACCTCCCGCACCAAGATCTTTAAACCCAACTTTATTAATTAAATTATTATCTTGAAAATATTTAAACAGGGAATAAGTGGATTTTAAAAGATGTCGCTCTAGAAAAGCATTTGGTTCTTGTACTGCCCCTTTGTTTTGTTCCTTTTTTTCTTCTTCAAGTTCGAGAGACGCAAAGCTGGCGCCACCAAAACCGCTGTTGTCGGTGGGTTTTCCAACTAATATTAAATCATACCCAGCAGCATTTTCTGGAGCATATGAGTGTATAATGTGGTCCTCTCTGACAATCCCCAGTGTTACGAGTGTTACTAAACAGTTCTCGTTGTAGTTTTTGTGGTAATAGAGATCCCCTCCAATATTCGGTATCCCTAGAGGGTTGCTGTACCCTGCGATACCTGAGACCACACCATCATGGATCCATTTTGTTTTATTTTTTTTAATATCTCCAAATCTGAAAGAATCCGTACACCCAATCACTTCTGCCCCCATACACATTACATCGCGAACGTTCCCGCCGACTCCAGTAGCGGCTCCTTCATATGGGACTATTTGTGATGGATGATTATGTGATTCGTGGCTCATTACAACACACCACCTGTTACCTAGTTTATCTTTTGTAATTGAAACAACACCAGCATCTTCTTTTGCTCCTAAAACAACATCTGGACCTTCTGTTGTAAATTGTTTTAAATGTGTTCTGCTGCTTTTATAGCTGCAGTGCTCGGAGCCTTGAATTGAAAAAAGAACAAGCTCTGCAATAGATGGTGCCCTGCCAAGCATTTCATTTTGAATCTTTAGTGCCTCATCAATAGTGAGGGGGATGTTTAATTCAACAAGTTTTTTCTTTATAGCATCATGTGAAAGTTCAGAAAAATCTATTATTTCTTTAGTGAACGGCACTATCTTAAAATTGTTTCATGCCGCTGTGGGCCAACAGATATTATTTTAACAGAACATTCGGTTTGTTGTTCAATAAAAAATATGAATTTTTTTAATGTTTCAGGAAGAAAATCAAATCCTTTTTCCCAAATATTATTAGGAAGGTCTTTCCATCCAGGTAGGGTGGAATATATTGGCCTTGCTTTTCGAAAATTAGTAAGGCTTGCTGGAATCTCACTAATTTCATTTCCTTCAACATCATATTTGGTGCATATTTTAATAGAATCAAGACCGCATAATATATCTAGTTTTGTGAGTGCTATTTCGGTCAGCCCATTTACACGAACAGCCTGGCGAATCTGGACTAAGTCAAGCCAACCAACACGCCGAGGCCGACCAGTGGTAGTTCCGTACTCTGAGCCTTTTTTACGCAAGCTTTCTGCCTCGCTTCCATGTATTTCCGATGGGAGAGGGCCCTCGCCAACCCTGCTAAGGTATGCTTTTACAACCCCGATAATCCGACCTATATTACGAAAGCTTACTCCGGTACCTGTGGATATATGTCCAGCAGCCGTGTTGGACGATGTTGTGTATGGGTATATACCATGATCAACATCAAGGCTTATTCCTTGTGCGCCTTCAAACAATATTGATTTCCCATTTTTATGAGCATTATATAGTTCTACGGATGTATCAAAAATATATGACCTAAGATCCTCGCCGTACTTACAATATAAGTCAAATATTTCATTTTGTGATATATCAAGCTTTCCCGATAAGGTTTTTTCAATAAGCCCTTTTGAAAAAGCATAACCTTTTTCAAGTTTCTCCCAAAAGACATCTGGCTCCAGTAGGTCAATAGCGCGTATTCCATTACGAAACATTTTATCTGCATATACGGGTGCAATCCCCCGTCTTGTGCTATCTGCAGCAAGTTTTCCCTGATGGTTGGATAGGGCACCATCTAGTGCTATGTGATAGGGCATAATAATATGGGCACGATCACTAACCATGAGTTTAGGGTCTATACCTTTTCCTTTAATATAGTCAATTTCGTTTAATAGGGCTTTTGGGTCGATTACAACCCCGTTTCCAATTATAGATACGGGTTCGCCATATATTATTCCTGACGGTATTAAATGAAGTTTGTAAGTATTGCCGTTTACAATAACTGTATGCCCTGCGTTATTGCCGCCATGAAACCTGACGACATAATCTGACTCTCCTGCAAAAAAGTCAGTGATTTTCCCTTTTCCTTCGTCTCCCCACTGGGCTCCGACAATTGCTGTTATTTTTGAAGATTTTTTAGACACTAATTATGAACAACAAAGATTATATGTGAATTATTAAAAAAAATAGATGAATTTTGTCCGAGAGGTTACATAAAAAAATATTTAAACCAAAAGCGAGAAAGTGAAAAAAATAATTTTCTCTATGTTTGATGGTCATTTTTTTTGTTTTTTCATATATCTTTTTTTACCCCACTCTACCAATTTTTTTATTGGGGGAAAATAATCTGCAAGAATAATTAGGCCAGGAAGTCCAAATATCCATCCTTGAAAAATAGGTATTAAGCCACCAATTAGTCCTATGGCGACAAGCGCTAGTCCCAGTGTAATTCTAGCCGTGTGCTTTATCATTGAACAATAAGCTCATTGTTTAATGTTTGTTCAAACCTGCTTTCTTTATTGCTGGCAACATATTTTTCTAGAAAACCGAGGGTTAGATTGTTTATTAGAGGAAGAGATGTCTCTGGAGGCAAGGGGCCAACATCCATAAACCGGTTAATTAATGGAGATAGTAGGGGGATATCCGTATAATCAAGGTGTAAGGTCTTTTTAATAATAAGACGGTATTTGGAACGGGATGACCTTCCCAAAAATCTGTCAAGGTGTGAATAATTTTCTGGATAGTCTGAGGTGTTCCACGTAGGTCTTCCCATAAACAAGAAGGGGATATTAATTCCTGAGGATATAACAGAATCAGGAATGGGGCTTAACCAGCTATCAAGAACAAAACATGCTGCTATTTGTTTATTTTTATGTGTTGCAAAAATTGCCGTTGCGCCACCAAAAGAATGTCCCCCCAATGCAATGCTTTCAAGATCAAGACACCCAGCAAGCACAGATGGAATCTGTCCATTGTTCAAAAATATCAACTGGTTAATAATGAATTCAATATCTAGTTTGCGTGTTATCATTTGTTTGTTTCGAATATTAACGCTGTCAGGGTGTCCAGTTATTTCTGATCTATAGTTAGCTGTGCGGCCATCTGGGAAAACTGTCAAATTAGAGTCATAGCTATGATCTGGTGCTACAACCACATACCCGTGGCTGGCAAGGTATTCGAAAAGGTTTTGATGTAAAAATCGAGACCCTGTTATTCCATGCGAAAAAACCACAACAGGAAGTTGATTAATAGACCCAAGACAACTCAGGCCGCTATAGCTGTTTGTTTTGACCATCTCTAAGTGTCTTGGGAAAAAAGAAGGTATTTTCCCCGCTGAGGCAAGCGCCGCTGCTCTAATATTCATGAAGTCCATATATGGTCGGGGTTTATTAATTGGCTTTTCTAAAGAGGGGTACCACACCTGAACCATTATTTCTCTATGGTCATTCATGTTTTCATTTGTAAACCATTCCATCCGAGAAGAGTCAATCCAGTGAAATGTCTCAGTACCAACATTAAATTTTCCATCAGGTTCGGGTAGTGTAAAAACCGGGATTGCCCAAGGAAGCAGTATTGAAATTGAAAGCCAAACCAGAAGAAATAGATTAACAAATAAAATAGATTTTTTATTTTGGTGTAGTTTGTAAATAAAAAAAACTATTGGGAGCAGATAGACAGCGGGAAGCAATTGCCAGCGAAGACCGTCGTTAAAGAATTGTAATATTGTAATTATGATAGCTATAAAAAGAAAATAGATTGATGCTCTGTTTTTCTTATATGCTATTAGCGACAAAATCGATAATGTTAAAAAAAGAAGTATAAAAATTTCTAAAGTCTGCATGAATTTTGAATTTGTAAATTTAAACCAGAAAATACAATGGCAAAGAATATAATGGAATTTCAAAAATTAGAATTTAATAAATTATCAAGACCAGATATGGTTAGTCGCTCAAGTGCTTTTTACGATCAAATCAAGAAGAGGAGAACGGTAAGGGACTTTTCTAGCGAAAAAATACCAATTGATATAGTTACCAATGCAATAAAAAGCGCATCAATGGCTCCTTCGGGGGCTAATAAGCAGCCATGGCATTTTGTAATAGTAGAAGATTTAAAAACAAAAAAAGAAATTCGGACAGCAGCTGAAAAAGAAGAAAAGGCATTCTATGAACATCGGGCGTCTGATGAGTGGCTAGAAGACCTTAAGCCCCTAGGTACAAATTATAAAAAAGAGTTTTTGGAAACTGCACCATATTTAATAGTTGTTTTTAAGGTGAATTATGATTTAGAAAACAAAATGCGCAGAAGAAATTACTATGTAAATGAATCAGTTGGCATAGCTTCGGGTATTCTCTTAACAGCGCTCCACCATTCTGGTCTTGCTACATTGACTCACACACCATCACCAATGGGGTTTCTAGAAAGAATACTAGATCGACCAAAAAATGAAAAAGCTGTATTGTTAATACCGGTTGGCTATGCATCGAGTAAGGCAAAGGTCCCATTTATCAAAAAAAAAGATTTTAACTCTGTTTGCACAATAGTATAGATTATGCCAATAAGAATTCTAGTGACAGGTGGGACCTTTGATAAAGATTATGATGAGATCACAGGGCAGCTCTATTTTAATGATAGCCATGTGAAAGAAATTCTAGAGCTTGGAAGATCAAGATTAGAGGTAAAAATAAAAACTTTGATGCTAATTGATAGTCTTGATATGTCTGATGCTAATAGAGGTCTTATTCTTGAAAACTGTAAAGCGGTTGATGAGAATCAGGTGGTTATCACTCACGGGACAGATACAATGACAGAAACAGCAAGAGTTGTTGCTAAAGAAAAACTAAATAAAACCATTGTGTTTACAGGTGCAATGATCCCGTATAAGTTTGGTAGTAGCGATGGACTTTTTAATTTTGGAGGGGCGCTTGCACTTGCTCAAGCATTACCCTATGGGGTTTATATTGTTATGAATGGGCGCTGTTTTGAATGGGATCGTGTTAAAAAAAATAAAAAAACTGGAGTTTTTGAAGATATAAGCCAATAGTTTCATTTTATTTTAGCTAGAGCTAGATTTGAAAAATGAAACCCAATCGCATCCACTCTTGGAATATTACCCCAAAAGAGGCAGAGGCTATCCAGTTAAACTTGATAGACAAAGTTAAACTGACCCCCTACAATGATCTTTTTAGAAGGGTTGGGGCAACAGCGGCATTATTTGATCCCAATAAGAACACTATTTATGCATCCGTGGTTGTTGTCGACTATCCAACGTTTAATATAATAGAACAGTATGGAATATCTGCAGAAATTAGGTTCCCATATATATCTGGGATGTTGGCATTTCGAGAGGGGGGGGTGTTAATGAAGCTATTTAGGAGTGTTAAGTGCGGTATTGACGTTATTCTTTTTCATGCACATGGTCAGGCGCATCCCAGAAAATTTGGATTAGCAAGTCATATTGGAGTTTTATTAGATCTGCCATCTATCGGCTTTTCGGAAAAGATTCTAATTGGCCAATATAAAAAAACAGGGTCTAGTAAGAATGATATCTCTCCAATAATATACAATTCTGAAGAAATCGGGGCTGCGCTAGTAACAAAACATGGAGAAAAACCTGTTTTTATTTCCGCAGGTCACAATATAGACACCAATTCTTCTGTAAGGGTTGTAAGGCAACTGGTTATTAACAATAGGCAGCCAGAGCCAATAAGATTAGCTCGGGTTGCCGTTAAGAATTATATGGATGGCAATAATATTGAAACAATGAATGAGAAGGATGCCGGTCAAACTTCATTATTTTAATAGCCTTATTTTTTGATATAATATTCAAGGATTTTTTATACAAAAAATTTATAATTTTGTATGCCCTATATATAATAAGGAGTAAAAATGAAAAAAATTAAAGGAACTGTTCTGTTTCACAACCCCAGATGAGGTAAGAGCAGAGAAGCCGTGTTGCTTCTAAAAAATGAAAATATAGATTTTAAAATAATAGACTATCAAAAGACTGGGATTGCAAAAGAAGAAATTCTTCAATTGGCTTCTATGCTAGGAGTGCGCCCTAAAGAATTTCTACGGAAATTTGAAAAAGATTTCAAAGAAAATAACATTGGTAATTATTTAGATAATGATTCAAAGATTGCAGAGTATGTATCGCGATATCCAAAGATAATGGAAAGGCCAATATTTGTCAAAGGAGGCAAGGCCATAATAGGTCGCCCACCAGAGAATGTATTAGAACTATTGTAATGGTTTCCATAAAGACACCTAAAGTAATAATAATTTTTCTGCTGTTAAAGGGGTGTGAACCATTTGTGACCGAGTTTGACGAGTCCTCTGAACCTGTCTTATATACATCATCCAATGTTAACAGGGTCAATGAGCCTTATGGCGGGGGCAATGTAAAGGTGCTAACCTGGAACATCAGATTCGGTGTGGGTCGATTTCCATTTTTCGGTGATTCTTGTGGTGATGAGGTAATCACAAAAAGTGACAATGTGGTCTTAACAATGGAGGCAATTGCAGATACAATTAACCAAATAGGCGCAGACATTGTTCTTTTGCAAGAGGTTGATGTTGGCTCAAAAAGGACGGGATACTGGAACCAGGTTCAATACTTGCTTGACAATACTTATTTGAATTATGGTTTGTATGCATCTATGTGGAAAGCAGATTTTATACCAACGGATGGTATTGGAAGGATTAATACGGGCAACGCAATTCTTTCTAAGCATGAATTGACAGATGCTGAGCGGATTCAGCTTAGACTCAGGACAGATCAGTCTGATCTTGTGCAGTATTTTTACCTAAGGAGAAATATATTAAAAGCAAAAATACCTTATTTTTCCCAAGGTGGCGCTGATTTTTATGCATTAAACATACACGCAACTGCCTTTGCGACGGACGACACAAAAGAGCAACACATTGGTAAGTATATTGATGTCTTAAGCAGTATAGACGATCAAGGGGACATATTTGTTACCGGGGGGGACCTTAATGCTGTGCCGCCCGGGGCTTTAACTGATTATTGCCTTAGCGATTTTTGCGATGGTGAAGACTATCATGCTGATGGCGCAGATCCTTATCACAAAGAGGGTAGCTATTTTGATAATTTCCCGGGAGAGCCCAATATTCTTTTGCCTCTGTATAGCCAATTTAGCCCAGCTATTGACACAACAGAATACAACAAGGATATCCACTTTACCCACGCCCCCAGTACAAGCACATCGGATGATGCAGGCATAACTAAGCACGATAGGAAGCTCGATTATTTGTTTACAAATAGATACTGGGAGAAAAACTTTAGCCAAACACATCAGGGGGCATGGAAGCTCAGCGACCATATGCCCGTAAGTAGTCTATATAAGCCACTGGATAACTAATTAGATTAATGAAGATTTTGTTTACTACTCTTTTATTTGTATGTGCCTTGCTAAAGTCTCAAGAGGGTAGGATCTGGGATGCGCACTCTGCGTATGTTATACCTGAAAAAAGATGGGAGGTTGGGTTGTTTCAGGCGTTTCGTTATGGTTATAGTGAGGGATATGAATATAGTACACATCCAATATGGTTTTTTATTGTTCCCAACCTAAGCATAAAGAAATCTTCGGGGGAAATCTTGGGGTACAAAACAGCTAGTCGACTTAGGGGGTATTATCCTACGCCACTACTAAACATGGTTTCAAAAACTGGTATCGGTGGTCTAATAGACCCGGGACTTACAATCCCCCCCCTAGTAGGGCTTTCTGGTTCAATAATTGGTTCAAGAAACATATATGGCTTTGATTATTCTATAAGCGCTGGTGTTGATATCGGGGTTGCATCGGGGAAATTAGACTACAGATCAAACATTGATCTTCCTATGATATATCACAGGATGGGAGTTTTTTTCAATGGGTGGGGTCTTAGTTGGGGCTTAGATATTCAAAAAAAGGTAAAAGAGAATATTCGCTTTCA
>Ga0208277_1000472_pt1 | contig 23949 bp, 20 predicted proteins | sample ETNtaG_5_FD_185782 | JGI IMG/M metagenome (GOLD analysis project Ga0208277, IMG submission 185782) | Marine microbial and viral communities from oxygen minimum zone, Eastern Pacific Ocean - ETNP201406SV205 (SPAdes) (version 2) | ecosystem: Environmental > Aquatic > Marine > Oceanic ...
GTCGCATAGCCCGGTATTGCGCGGGCCTGGAAAGCCCGTGGGATTTTTCCCTCGCGAGTTCAAATCTCGCCCTCGGCGCCAATATCCTCCAAATTGATGTCAATCACCATTCTCAGGGGATGAGTTTCTTATTCAATGTCAAATGCCTCAGAAAAACATGGAGCAGGCGGAAGAGGGAGATTCGACGATCAATGAAGAACGCCTGATGGATAGATTGAGCGATTTCACTGTTGGAAATATGTTCTCCCAAGTGAACCAGAGACTTGGCGGCCTTGACGTGCTATTTACTGAGATTAAGTACAATTTCCTACTAATCAGAAAATTCTGGGGAGTAAAGGAAGGGATAATGGTCGGATTGTTCGTTACAGGATTCCTTCTAGGAACATGGGACTTTGGGATTGGAGAAATTTCAACTGGAGGTGACTACAATAGATGGGGGATACTAGGGGGCGAGGATAGTGGTTTCTTGCACATGAAAGACCTAGCCCTGATACTTTCCTTACTTTCGATAATTTGCTGGTCGGGGTTCGTTGTTATGCTTTGGAATGGTTATCCAATAATGAGGGAGAACATGGTCTACCTTCTAATCGGCATGGGTTTCATTCAATTTGGCCATATCAAATCGCATGCAGACAATCCTTCCTTCCCATGGGACTCAGGGATTGGTGGTTGGGTCTGGGTACTGGTTTCGAACCTAGTGATGCTGTTTCTATCAATTTTTGTTGTTAGGAGGGCTGTTGTCGAGACAAGGGACATTCATGTCCAGAGGAAGCACTTCCATCCCGATCCCAGAGTAATAGACAGGGCATGGAAGGATCATAGCCTAAAAGCCTGGAGTCTAGGTATTGCTTTATGGATAATTGTTCTCAACATCAGCTTCTGGAGTAGTGCTCATTCTATAGCCCCAAGCCCGGGTGATTTGGACTTCAGTTATTCATTGGCTTTCCTTCATCTTTTTTCCGGCATCATAGCAACATTTCTCCTCCTAATGATAGTCTGGTTTCCGGAATTCATGCTTGGCTCCACTGAAGGAAGGATTCAGACTTCCCGGGCACGTGAGGTTTCGGGAGAGGCCTTTGAGCCAAAGAAATCGGAACGAGGAAAATGCCCGGTTTGCAACCAAAAAACAACTGCCGTTCAGGAAACTTCTGGGGAGATTAGCATTCCTTGCGAAACGGATGACTGCTCCGGAAAGGGAGTTTCTGGGTCTGAATGTGAACAATGTGGGGCGAGGATGCCATCCAGAATTGTTTGTTCAAACTGCGGATCAAATACGCCTGTAGGGAGTCACTTTGGTAGGGTTGAGGCTTGGTGAACGATAGAGCAGTCGAATCTCAAGATGCTGTGACCAGCGATATTGAAGAAGTATCGAATAAGGATGCTGCAAGCGTGGTTGTCGCTTTCAGCCTATCAATGCTAATCGTTTTGGCGTCTTCCATTGCGATTCTCTACATCTGGAAGGGAGATGATCTGGTGATCGAGAGGCCGTCGCCTGCTCTATCTTCTTGGGAAACGGAATTCAAGAGTCTGACCGGAGTGAGTAATCAATCACTATCTGGTCTGAATGGAAAGGGGGTTGTTCTCTGCGTCGTGGATTCAGGAATAGACCTAAGTCACCCAGATCTAAGAGGCCTAGAGATCAAAGGTTGGCTAGATGCTGTGAATGGGGCGGATGAGCCCTATGACGACGAAGGGCACGGGACTGCCATGTCGGGCATTATTGTAGCAAATGGGGGCCTGAAGGGTGTTTCCAGAGGAGTTGACCTACTAGTTGCGAAGGCGATTGATGACCAAGGACAGGGGGATGACGATACAGTAGCAACGTCAGTAGAATGGTGCGTTCAACAGGGGGCCGACATAATTTCCCTGAGTCTTGGTGGAGGGCAGAGTTTCGGATCAGAATTTCTGCAAACTGACGAATTGGAACAATCGGTGAATGAAGCACTGGATAGTGGAGTTTTCGTAATTGCTTCTGCCGGAAATGATGGTGAAGACGATGATGGTGACGTGGGGTCCCCGGGGTCGGTGGAGGATGTCATTTGTGTTGGTGGAATTACTCGCTCTGGAGACATCTGGTCAGGCAGTTCAGAGGGCGACAATGATGGGAGATTTTGGCCAAATCCCATTTTCCCAAGAGATGACCCCGACAAAAAGCCCGAGATAGTAGCGCCAGGGCATGAAGTACCAGTGCTGATGGCATCGGGAGTTGGGAACAGCGGGTGGTGGGGTTGGTCCAGTGGTACTTCCGCTGCCACGGCTTGGGTAAGTGCTTCTCTAGCCCTCTTGTTGGAGGAAGATCCGGATCTTCAGAGGGAGAATTCTTCAGGTAGGCAATCGATAGAGGAAGTCAAAGGTGCAATTACTCTGGCTTCACAAATGATGGATGGCCAAGACTCCCATGATGATCACTATGGCTATGGTCACCTTAGGATAGACCAGTTGGTTTCGCATTTTGACGATGGGAACTAGAAACTCTTCAGGAGAGCAACTAGAGTTCCGCCGGTCAAATCTGTGAATCCAACAGAATCGCTATCATTTATTTTTTTGACCAGCTCTATCCAGTCGTTGAATGACCGAACCTTCAACTGTGCAGGAGTTGGTTCCACCCCCTCGGAAAAATCCCCCACATCCCCAGTGGGCACGGTTGGTTCCAATAGAAGAACTAGGCCGCCGGGAGAAACTAAATCGAAAGCGGCTGAAGCAGCTGCAACCCTTTCCTCTTCGGGCAAGTCGATGATAATCAGATCAAGTGGCATTGGAAGTATTGAATTTACGGCATTCTCAGGGATTGCGATGTTGGACGCTCTAGACGAAGAAGTCTCGGCGAACACCTCGTGCCATTTCATGGAAACGGATTGCGCCCAACCCTCTGCCTCGTACCTCCTAATCAATCGGTCTATGATCACACAGAACCTTGTCCCTGGTTCGATTATCCTGAATGTGTCTGGAGATCCATTTGCCCCTTCCCGGCTGTCCTTATCGGTATTGGACCAGAGGTCAAATAGCCATGCTGAGAGATGCCCAATACCTCCGCCCACGAGGGTGACGTTTCTGGGTTCAATTCTAGAGCATACATCTCTAATTCGAGATCTCACCGACCTAGGCAACAAGGGGATGTCCATGTGTAGCATCTGCTCTCCAATACTAGAAGCAATCTCTGGTTCGGACTGATCCCTCCCTAGGTCCTCGGATAGAAGGATAGTCATGACATCGGAATCTGACATTTGGGGGAGGCCAGTGCCATTGCCATCATCGCCCACAGTACGCTCTGACGGGCGTTGCTCTTCAATAATACTCTAGGATGGGTTGAATACCCTGTCTCATCACGATTGAGCATGAGTAATGAAGACGAGGGTGCTTTTTCAGAATGCCCTAGTTGCGTCGAATTGACTGAACATTCAATCATCAAGAGGACCCCCCAGGGAGAGGGCGAGGATGTCTTAGTCAGATGCAGCGCATGTTCATTTGTTCATAAAATCATGATTCGCCCCCCCAAGCCAGTTTTGGTGAGGACTACTTTGTCGGATGGAAGAGAGAGTTACGGAGTAGAAATAGAGGTCGACGAGGACGAGGAGATTTCTGTTGGAGACATGTTCGAGCATGAGGACATAACGTGGATGGTTACCAGAATTGACAACGATCAATCTAGGCCAGAAAATATTCTCAGAGCATCAAAGATTTTCTCAATGTGGGCGACCAGATCTGATAAGACCGTAGTGGGCATTACTATGACCAGTGGCGAGATTAGTGAGTCGGGGAAATTGGAATGTGAGCCGGACAGAGTTTTCTCTTGTGGGACAATAATTAATTTCGCAGAATCTAGGTGGAGAATTAGGGCGATTCACACGGGCAGTGGCAGGACACTAACTGGGAGCAGGGTTGCAAACGAGATTCGTAGAATATACTTGCACCCGCCAGACAGAGAATATTGATGGATGCTAGACATCGTCCATTTCTTCTGATACTTTTGATCCATATTCGAAGCCGTAATCATCCATGTCTTTCCGTCTAAGTAGAATGGCTGAAAGAGCTAGCAAAACGATGAGCAAAACCACGGTCAGAGATAGTGCTAACACAATGAAGTCGGAATTCTGGCCCGCTTGGCCATTCTCATTATTGGGCTCAGAGCCAAGGACAGACACATGGGTGACAAGATTGGTCGAAGCTTCGTCATCAAGAATTGCGCGCACCATTACTGTCTGGTTGCCCTCGATCTGATTACCTGGCAGGTATTGGAGCCTGTCTACAAGCATTGTGTGGCTAATGACGAAATCTGAGTCCCCCTCAGTGAATTCTGGGTGACTCATCCAATTATCCCTCATATCCCATGTTCTCCATTGTATTTCCATTGGCGAACCATCTATGGAAATAAGGAAAGATTCGCCCGGAGACAGGTTTATTCTATTGTCTTCTGAAACTTCTTCATCCACACTCAGATTCAGGTTTGTGTTTAGTCCGTAAACGTAGTTGGCAGCCTCAAGTAGTGCGGGCAGACCTTCTACGTGCCCATGGCCATAGACATTGTTCTGTCGGTTCTTCGGAATCAAATCTTCAGCACATGGCTCGTTGGCTAGCATGTAGTGGCACTGTCGATATGTGGATGTCTCTTGCATTATGTTGCGAATATCAAAGGGAGAGAGATCGGGATTTGCCTGATACATTAGAGCAGCTAGTCCGGCTGCACCGGGTGTGGCCATGCTTGTTCCCGAGTAGCCTACGTACCCATCTCCAGAATTGGCCTCCGGAGCCATTACACTCGAGCCTACAAAGGCAATATTTGGCTTCACCCTACCCTCTTCAGTGGGCCCTTGGCTTGAATAAACCGCGATGGAAGTGTCCTTGTCAAGGGCTCCAACGGTAATCACATCCTCAGCAGAACCGGGAGTCCCGATCTGTGCACTTACCGCTGAGTTTCCAGCGGCTATGAATAGGGCCACGCCCGATCTGACCATTTCATTGGCCATCCTGTTTACGCTTTCCTCCTCGCTAGATGTCCATTCGATCAATCCGAAGCCACCGAGGCTCATGCTGGCTGCCCTGATATTGAAGTCGTGCCTCTTGTCAACAGTCCATTGCATTCCTGCCATCACGGTTGCGAAGGAGCCCGAGCCCCCTGCGTCTAGAACCTTGACCCCGACCAACTGAGCCTGTGGTGCGACTCCGACATACTCGAATGTAGGAGCGCCCGTTCCAGCAGTAATCCCTGCACAATGGGACCCGTGCCCCTGATCATCGTAGGCCTTCACCTCTGTGCCGTTTGTCTTGTCTGGATTGTTCACAGCGTCATAGAAGGCGATGACCTTCGAGTCATTTGTCGAGTTGTCATCATCCATATCATCGAGTCCTACGTGTTCTGAGTCTATGCCGGTATCAATAATTGAAACTACGCTGCCCTTTCCCGTGTACCCAGTGTCCTCCCAAATCATTGGTATCCCGTGTATATCGTTGACGTCATTCATTTGGATTGTCAGAATGCCGTCTAGTTCTATTAGTACGACGCCGGGTAAATCTGACATTTCCACAATATCATCCACTGCGACTCTGCCTGCGATACTATCAATCAGGTGGTAACGAAACTGAGTTCTGAAGTCTACCTCTCGCTCTAACATCTCCTGATCCTCAACCGTGGGAGGGTGATCAAAGTCCACAATCACACTAATCGTATCATTTGCGTCCACCCATTCGTAGAGGTCGCTCTCAATTGCAATCCAAATTGCATCATGAATCCCATCCCCGTCCAAATCCATCGATGTTGACTCCCACCAGTTGGTGTCCCCTATTGAGCCAGAGATTGCCGATGTGGAAGAAGTGAATGGGGAGAAAAACAAGACTACCAGAATAGCAATTGAGGCGGGTCGCACGATTAGTTCAAGGAGTATTCAGACTTGAATCAAACGGTTCCAAGACCTTTTTCTTCTTCACTGGTTCAATGGGCGCAATAGGGGCAATGTTCTCCAATGACATAGTATTCGGATTTCTGCTCATCCACTGACAATGGTTCACGGCACTTGAAGCACATCTGAATCTCAGTCTCTGCCAGATCCGAATCTACAGCTACACGTTGATCGAAGACGAAGCAATCTCCATCCCAATAGGGGCCTCCGCATTCTTCAAAATAACCCAGGATTCCACCTTCGAGTTGCTTAACATCCTCAAATCCAGCATTCATCATCACTGCCGAAGCCTTCTCGCATCTTATCCCACCAGTACAATACATAACTACGGTCTTAGACTTGTACTCCTCGGGAATTGACTCTATGGCGTTTGGGAAGTCCCTGAACGTGGAAATACCTAGTTCAAGCGAACCCTCGAAGGAGCCTATACGAGTCTCATAATCGTTCCTAGTGTCCAAAACCAAGATGTCTTCGTCATTATCCAAAAGTTGCTTGAATTCAATTGGTTTGATGTACGGCCCGGTGAATTCGGATGGCTTGATTTCAGGCATCCCTAGAGAGATGATCTCGTTCTTCTTCTTGACGAGCATTCGGCGGAAGGGTTGGTAATCGGTATAGCTGAATTTTATTGGCAAACCTGTGAGTCTCTTGTCTGACTCCAGAAATTGAATAAATTCGCTCACTGATTCCTCTGAACCCGCTAGAAAGAAGTTTATCCCATTCGGGCTCAAAAGAATTGTTCCCTTGAGTTCCAAGTCGGTGCATCGGTTCATGAATGGGTCGCGTAATTCGTCCCTATCATGAAGATCGACAAATCGATATCCAGCGATATTCAATACCTGGTCGCTCACGATTCATTGCGACGAGTTTCAAGGTATGAAACTCTGCATCATCTTCTATTTGTCCAAGGCATCAATAGCGACTTGGTTACGTGAACTGCGACTCCAGGATTTTCACGAAGCCTGCGCATTCCGTACTCATACCACTTCTCCCCATATGGCAAGTAAATCCTTGTCCTGTGTCCTTTGCTGGATAGGCCCCTCCTGATGTTGCCCCTCACACCTAATAGGAACTGGAACTCGTAGCCAGGGCCCTTTCCCTTTCTCACCGGAACTGCAGGATTGTGTCGAGGGTCTGCCTTGCCGGGACCTAGGCCCCGGGATTCCAGGGACTCCAGAGCATGCTCTATCACTGGAATGTCGTGAGAGGCTATTGCCGTATAAGAGCCGGAATCCAACATCAGGTCGATTGCACGATTGGTCGCATCTACAATTTCAATGTAGCTTGTGTGTGAGATTTCTGGGGGCTCTAGGTATATTCCCTTGCAAATTCTGAAATCTGACTTATTACCCAGTAAATTGCTCATGCTAGAGATATCGTCCGGAGTCCTGAACATCCTTCCCTGCAGGACAACGCCGATGTTCTCTAGGCCCTTGTTCTGAATTGAAACTGCTGCATCTATTGTGGCCTGTGTGACTCTGTTATCTTCCATATCTAGTCTGACAAAGATATCGTTCTCAGCCGCCTTTCGAACTATTCTTTCGATGTTTGAGAGAGCGAGTTTCTCATCAATTAGTAGACCAAGCGCGGTTGGTTTAATTGAAATGTTGGCATCCATTCCACTATCCACGATTGAGTCGATGACAGACTCATACTCATTGATGAACCAAGATGACTCGTCGATGGACTTTATCTCCTCTCCCAAAACGTCAATTGTGAAGCATGCTCCCTCTGAAGACAGTTTTTTCATCAATTCAAGAGCCTGTTCTAGACTTTCTCCTGCAGTGTACCTCTTAGCTACCCATCCCACAATGAATCTTGGAGCAAAGGGGAGGAAGGTGACGATGGTTCGGCCGAAGAGACCCATGCCCACCACAGCATGGCTAGAGACTTGACGATTACGGGGGGCAAATTTGCTTCCCGCGAAGTACCGGTACGTCAAGTTCGGAGAGAAGAGAGGCCAGTGCGGACCTTTGCCAACCCTTGAATGATTTACGATCTAAGTGGGCGAAAATGTCACCTCCGGGAAATGCGGCCCTGGTGGATTCCACTGCGGTTCTAACAGAATGAGCCCACGGACCGTTAGGAGGGGATTTTCCTTCCTGTTCTTCGAAAACTATTGCATAGTTTGCCAAGATGTGTCCAACCCAGACATCTGATTCTGCAATCACAGCTTTGTGACGTGGTGCATAGTGGCCACCCCCGAGTCCGATCATCACACTCCCACTTCCATCCCAGTCCTTCTTTGAATATAATTCTGGGATACCTAGGCAAAGGGCAATAGTCTTCGACCAGACCCTTGCGGCTCTGACATCTTCCCATTGTTCAACGGTAGAACCAATCTCTAGGTATAGCGTAGGGGTTTCCAGTACGGGGCCATGGTGAGTGGCCTCCAAAGTGAGATCATACTCATTTTCTAGATTGGCTTCCTTGGCGGTTCTGCACATAGTTCTGAACAACTCTCCAAACCTAGTAGAGGGCGGTACAGCTGTGCCGGTAATTCCTCCTGATCGGGCCTTTTCTCCGTGGGGAAATTCTCCAGGGACCCCTATTGCATGAAGAGTCAGAGCAGGAGTCTCGGAAGCTGAAACGTGTCTGGAGAGGACCAGGACCTCGTCGACTTTTGAGCCGACCATAGACGTGTGTTCTTTGTCTATCCCATCGGCCCAAATATGCAACCCCTCGATAAGAAGAATCTCGACCTCGCCATTCGAATGCCGAGTGACCTGTCCATGATCGAATTCTCTTGGACCCTCCCATCCATCTAAGGACATTATTTCCGACAACATATTCATCGAAGCGGGGTCTTCAGTGGAGGCCAGAAGAAGGGAGACCATGCCCGGTGAGGGCGCTTGTATCTTCAATATTCTCGGCACTCTTTCAATAGTGGTTCTGCTTCGGGAGGATGTGAGAGGGGGCGAATTTGATTTTGCACCTGAAAGAATCTACAGAGGCAACAGCATCCACGTTTTGTCTGGAACCCAAGGGGAACTGGTGAAAATTGATCGGCAAGGGGTTCCCCTAGGCCCCGTTGTTACCCCATTTCCGTCACCAATAATCGATGGCTTGATATTGAACCAAGTGTGGATTGGGATTTGGCTAGATAGGGAGTTCAGGCAAGCTAGGATGGCCGCTCTACCAATCGAAAAGATGTGGGAGAGTGGTTCCAGCAGAGAGGATTTGCGTACCGCGATTAACTCCCTTAATGGGTCTGATGTAGCCCCCTCTAACTCATTGTGGCACCGGGTAATGGACTCGGAACCAATGAAGATGGGTAAATCTGGAGATAACGCAGTTTTTGTCACTGTTTCAGGAATTTACATGATTGACGCCGATGCAAATGAGGTTTGGAGGGGACTGCTACCGAGGTGGCCCTCCATATCCACTATTTCCACTTACGACGAGATAGTTGGTGTCGTAGATTTTTCTGGAGGAGTATCAATTTGGTCAAAGGCCGGAGGTGTGTCGGTCCTAGATCCCTCAAATGGTCTGGAGATTTTCTCCAAAGTAATTGACTTCGGAGACAGTGTTGCGGACGTAATTTTCTCTGATGATGGAGGGTGGTTTGTGATGCTCCATGAGGGTTCAGTTGCAATAATGGACAAGATAGAGGATGAGCCCATTATCCACAGGACCGGGGGGCCAGTATTAGGTGCCGAGTTCAGCAATGGTTTCTGGAGATGGACAGGTTGGAGGCATGATGGGGAGCTGTCTAGTTCGGAAGTATCGATTTCCGAAAGGGAAAATGTAGGAATCGGGATTATAGACGGGATGGTGTTGGCTAATGACGGCTCGTGGAGAGACTTCAATGGCTATTCTGAGTCACCGGTGATCGAATAACCGCACTTGCCACAGACCTTTCTATCGCTGTGCTCGCCCATGAAAACTCCAGGTCCGCATTTGGGGCACTCCGTGCCCTTCCTGACTAGTTCGCCGTCTTCTACCGAGTACTTTGATGGCTTGGATTTCTTCCACTTCTCCCCAGAACCACCCATCAGGCCTCACCTTCCTCTGCGGATTCCTCTGATTCTTCCTGAGGTTCTGCTTCCTCGACCTTTTGCTCCTTTGATTCGGTTTCATTCAATGACTTGTGCCTTTCAATAACGTAGTCGGGCTCAATTGAAGCTGACTCTGCAGTGCCGTATATCAGAGCCATGCCTGTCGTCCTGGACATACCAAACCTAGTGTTGACATTCTTGACGAATACCAACTTCTTATCTGCTCCGGGTTCAGCCTTGGCTGCTGCATCCACCATCTGCGACAGGGACGGAGTAGCATCTCCAGAGTGATTCCACTGGAATGTCAGTTCGACTCTATCGAGCACCGGATTTTCCTTTCTCTCAATGATTTCCATATTCACACCTACCTGATATTTACCTTTAGTGCATAACTTCCTGGCCTATCGATCTGGAGCCTCTTGGCTACTTCTGACCTGTCCGGGTGCATGATCACAACGAACCCCTGCCAGTCGGTTGTCACTGGCGCACTGGGGCAGTAATTGCACTGAGGGGGGTCGGACTTCTTTTCGGGGTCCGGCAGTATCATGTTGCACTCGCCACATGCGAATGGTTGCTTGACCATCTTATTCATCTCCTCCAACCCAGTCAAAAGAGCCTAGGCCGTCCATCTTACAGTTTAATCCAATCTTGCTTGAACGAGGGTCGTTGTGGTTGATCGACTTGGATACAATTCTTGATCTGACGAACGATCCTTCCTCCAAATTCCTGCCACTCTGGGAGCCTTCTATCCTCTTGACTCCCAAGTTAACCTGAACTGGCTCGTCAAGAATCTGGGACTTGTGAAGTAGAGCCTCCATGGGCCCTATCCTCACGAAGGCACCGTACTCAGATACCTCGGAAACTGCTCCATCGACAACCTCATTGTTGTCCATCGAGAAAACAAGAGCCTTGAATCGGACATTCTGGTAAATCGCACCATCTCCGTGGATAATTTTTCCTCGTCCAACTGCCTCATGGTCGAAAGTCAATAGCGTGAAGTTCTCATCCTCGTCAAATCTGCACTCAAATGCATCATGTGCTAGCTCATCAATGTGGTCCTCCAATCTCCGACCTCTCCGTATGTACTCTGCAGGTATGCGGATAGTTGACTCTCTTGTCTCAAGGGTGTACATTCTTTTTCCTCCTATGCGGACCCTTCCCGAAGCCGGACGGAGGTGGGAGTCGCCTCCCGTCCCTCATCGGCCATGCCTCTGGAGGAGAGGTCCGTTCGACCCGGCGACCGACCCCTCCTGTATAAGCACAACGGATTGGAAGATTTGCCCGGCTACTTGGTTTGGCCATCAGACCGTAGGTCTGAATGTGGGTTTGGTGCGAATGTTCAAGTGGGCTTGAGATTGCATCTCTGATTCTGATGGTGCCAGCAGGCTTAGTGCAAGCGTCGCGGCGGAAAGCGATTTGCGCAATAGTGATTGCATCTGTGCTGGCAACCCCACTTGCAACCACTAATCTGGACAGATCTGGTACAGGAGTATTTGAGGGCGAACATGAGGGGATAATGGGAACGCAAGGAGAAGCCGAAGAAGTTTGGATTGATGGGGGGCAACCTTGGCCTCAGTCCGGTAGGACCGCTTCAAGAATTGCGGAAATTCCGAATCATGGACCCTCTGGGGGGGCGGGTACGGGGGCCCCTGCTGACTCGGAGTCACTTTTGTCAATAGTTGAGCCAGCTGTAAATTGGGCCTATGGCTCATATTCGATTGGTACGGATTCCCTTGCTACCCCTATAGCTGACTTGTCAGACTCTATCGAAGTCGGTCCGGGAGCAGCACAGAGGTGCGGAGAAAGTTCCCTGTTCATGGTATTGATCCAAACAGAAGATGTTTCAGGTTCGGATCACAGTTTTCTTCGGCTAATTGAAGGAGAAGACGCCGAGTTGTCATGGCAGGTTGATTTGGGAGAAACCGAGAAAATAAAGGCCGCACCTGTGATAGTGGATATAGATGAAGATGGAAGGCCTGAGATATTAGTCGCTTATGATGCAGGGGGTTCATTGAACGTAGATGCCTGGTCACCAAGACTCTCATGCACCGTTACCGGATGGTCATACTCAGGTCATTCGGAGGAGTTGCTTTGGTCATGGAATGATGAATCTCTGATGATTAGCAGTAACGAAGGACCATACACAAGTGGCATTCTGGGAGGTCACAAACCCACCACACAGCCCCTTCTTGCCGACATTGACCTAGATGGCGATGCTGAATTGGTAATCGCTGCAATTGACGAAGTTTCCGATAATCCAGTTGTACTTGCTCTGCCGCTTCAGGCAAATGGGACGCCCAATTCACTATGGGAGGTCCCATTGAGCAAGGGCAGCCACCCCTCGGATCCTGCTTTCGCCCAGGTTGATGATGACACCGGTTACGTGATTCTGACCACTATTGAGGCGAACAATGGTGGCATGTGGGTTTGGAAAATAGATTCGGAAACAGGTAGTTCAGTATGGCAAGGTGGGCTTTCACTAAACAACCTAGATGGAGATACTAATTCGCCACACATCAGACTTCCTGGACCGATTATCGCAAATCTAGATTCAGATGAAGATCCAGAAATAATCGTTACCATTCCAAGTGATGCTGATGGCTCAACAGCCGTTGATGGAGCCGAGTTTAGGGGCCTGGAGATCTCCGATGGATCCCAATTGTGGGAATTCGATGCCTCCAATGGCTTTGCCGATGCTCCCCCTACAGCGATTGACACGGATGGCGATGGGACTCATGATAGGGTGTGCTGGAACACATGGTGGCAGACAACAACTGACAGACATGGTGCTGCTGGGTGCCATGACGTAGGAGGGAGCACACCAAATCAAGAATGGGCCCAGGATCTGGAGCAGAGTAGTGGAAATCCAAACGACGAGATTGCTGTTGCTGCACCAACGTGGATGGATATTGATTCCGAGGATGAGCCCGAGTTACTGGTTTCCTATGGCAGGTCGCTTTGGGCTTTCGATGGTTCTTCGGGATCATCTGCTGGAATTAACTCAGAATGGTCAGACGAGGTAGAAGTCGATCACAGGACTTGGTCGTCCCCATCTATGGCCGATATTGATGGGGATGCAACTCTCGACATAGTTCTTGGCAGCGTTGTTGTTTCGGCAGCAATGCCCGATGTAAGGCCATTAACCGATGGAAGGGGGATCGAGTTCAATCCCAGTGCCCCGGACCCCGGAGAGGATGTGACAGTCACATTGTACATCGAGAATGTAGGGACGGCCGAGACTGACGAAGTTGTAGACGTGGCCCTTTACGCCAATGGTGAGAAAATTGGAGGGGCAGGGATTTCGGCAATGGCTCCCGTTGAGCCCAGCGGCTCTGGTTCATTCTCATCTTTTAGCTTAGAATGGAGCGGGGGTTTGGGGGAACACACGTTCGAAGTAGTTCTGGACCCATATCGCAACTTAAGTCAAACAAGGTATGACAATGATATCCAAATCCGGACACTTTCCATTATTCCGACTTACAATGCATCATTCGAAATCCCGACCGAACCGCTGCGAGTCGATCCCGGTAGCGAGGGTTATGCCGAATTTGGGATCAGGTCTACGGGGAGACTGCCAGGAACTTGGACCCTAGGTGTTGACGATTCTGCTCTGCCAGACGGATGGACCTGGGAGGACGAGACTCCGGGGGGCATCAGTTCGATAGAGATTGGCGTGGATGAGCTCTGGAGCCCGATTCTCAAAATAGTGTCACCGACAGGGTCTTTGGGTTCCGACTCCGGTTACCTTGCCCTAACACTATCTCACAATGACGGGTCTGCTGAAATTTCCGCTAACCTGCCAATAGAAGCGAACAGGACCAGGGGGATGTCAATAAGAGGCCCTGATGGGACATCTCAGAGTACCGGTTTAGGTCTGGTGTCCGAAGATGCCAGGGCTTGGATGATGATTGAGAATGTCGGCAATGCTGCAGAGGAACAGATAGCGATATCATGGGATGGGACCGATTGGGGTTCTGACCTCAGGATTTTTGACTCCAAAGGAGATGAGATAAGCGCACTTTCCCTTGGTCCGGGAGAGATGAAGGAGGTGACGGCGAGACTCGCCGTACCAAGCGGCACTGGTCCTGGTGAGAGCGTCAGCACACCCCTAAGCATGTGCGTAGGTTCTGGAGAGGGGCAAGAGTGCAGTCAGATTCAACTAGAGTTTGTTGCTTCGAAATCAGTCGTACAACCAAGCCACATCAGATCCGTACCCACAATGAACCTAGCATGGGATTTATTGGCTGACTTGCCCGAGGGAGAGTCCACTGTAAATTGGTCGCTGGTCGATTCCGGGATGGCCATACAAGGATGGTCATGGAGCGGAAGTGGGGACCTAGAAGTGACGGGGGATTTGATTTCCCTGACGGGAGAACCTGGCTCTAGAGTTAGTGGGGTGCTTTCCCTTGACCTCCCCGGGGATGCCCGACCTTCTTTCCACCTTTTCGAAGACGGATCGGGCTCCGAGTCGCCATTGTCACTATCCATCGAGGTTCTGCAGATTCATAGGGCCGGATTGGAAATCAACTCTCCAACGACTCAGCCATTTGTCGTAGATGTGGAAGACTCGAACCTGGTTGTTCTTCGTCTTGAGAATCCGGGTAATGGAGATGATTCCTACTCACTCTCCCATGAGTTATTGATAGACGAGAACATCACTTCCGACCCGGGTATCGGGATTTCCTTCTCGAGCAACCCGGTCGATCTTGGCGCTGGGAGCCTCAGGACCGTTCCAGTTAGCGTGACTTTGCCAGAAGATGCGCCAGCCAGAGTTCCTATTTCCGTCTCTTTCTCCATGACTTCTCGGGGTAACGATTCCGTTTCGGAGACTGTAGTGGTGGTTTTCGAAGTCAGACAAGACCATAGATGGGATATTGACCTAATTCACGATGGTTCTCCGATCAATGGTTCGACCTACCTACTGGCCCCCGGAGGGAGCAAAACAATATCAGTGAATGCAACTAACACGGGCAACTTAGTTGACGATCTATCTCTCTTTGTTGAAGTCCATTTATTGCTGAGCGGATCTGATTCATCACAGGACTGGGGGGCAAACGGGAGCTCTTCCATGGGAGTAGCGGTAAATGAGACAGAGGTACTGTCAATATCAGCCTCGGTGCCAGAAGACTCTTGGAATGGGTCAATAATGAGGGTAGACGTAATCGCCGATGCCAGGAATGAGGTAGTCATGGAGTTCCACTTCTTCGTTGAAGTTTCTAGAGTCCCGGGTTGGGGGATCTCCTCATCTATGTCTGATTTAGAAGTCGACGCAGAAGGCTCGTCGGTCGAAATCGAGATAATGCAGGAAGGAAACAATCCGAGCACCCCGTTCGTTTCAGCTTATATTTCTGGACAGAACGGGTGGGTAATCGATGAGTTGCCCGATCTGCCGGAAGTCGAACCTGGATCTTCGACTACTTTGGCATTCAACGTAACCCCTCCTGAAACAGCCACCCCTAGCAAGACCGTCGAATTGCACATCAGGGCAAGGGATGGCGACTCCCTAGGATTGATGGAGATCACCGTTCCTCTGAGAGTTTCCCCGGAGTACAACTTCTCGATGGAGGTCTCTGGATCGTGGGTCGTTTCCTCCATGGGAGGACTCCCAAACGCAATGGTTGCGAACACGGGAAACACTCCGACGACGATAGATTTCCAGATACTGGACCTCCCTCAGAATTGGCAAGCAAAGGGAGCCATGAGGGTTGTCCTTGGAGTTGGAGAAGTTAGAGGCATACCTTTCGAGATCGTCCCAGACGGGAATTCAAGCGGTGCCGGGGAAAGTATCAGAATATTGGCCGAGGATTCTATTGGCAACCAAAGGGAGGCCGTCATAGACTTCCAGTTATACGACCACTCGTGGCAGAGTTCCCCCTACTTGTACGCATACGAGGGTGATGACGCGCTAATAAGAGTCCATGGGACAAGTGAGAATTCGATAGTGATCGATGAGGTGTCCGGGAATCTCCTGGAATGGGGCGGAATAGGGTGGTTGCTACCGGCGGATTCATCCATTAATGGAAGCCTGTATATTGATGGAGAAACGACATTGAGTTACACCCTTACAATTTCTAAGTCTAAGACAAGAGAAGCGATTTGCTCATTGTCTGGGAGTTTCGAAGACGTTCGCGCATCATGCTCGATATCCAATGGAAGCGCCGCCTTTGAGTATCAAGTTCTGCTAATTGGCGATGATGGGGTTGTTCTGGATTCCGTTTACGATACCCTATCCGAGAACGAAACTGCTCTATCCATCAACCTCAGCGGCTCTGCGTGGGAACCAGAGCCAGGGGAGAGGAGCATCAGCATTCGCATGCTAGACGGCAAAGGCGGGTTGGTCACATCCATGGAAAGGACGTATGAGGTCAGAAGAAGCGACTGGAACATTGGCATAGGCGTCGTAGAATTAGTCGGAGAGGGTTCTAACCAGAAGATCAACATCCCAACAAAGAGGCTCAACGAGAATGTCTTGGGTGGTGCCGACTGCAAAATTACAATGAGTTCTGTGGGATACTACTCGGAGCATATTGTGGATATGACGCAGGCATTCGTACCGGCCCCGAAATTCGATAGGCCGGATGTGGAAGATGGCGAGGAATTGATGATAACCATAGGTTGCGCATTCCCCTGGGACGCAGATTCTGACCCTAGTGACGATGAAACGACGATCGTCCTCAGCGGCGGGTCGGCACTGGGGGAAAGGTTCGATGAGTTCGGGACTGGTTTGATCGTGGCCATACTTGTGGTTGGAATGTACCTCGGACTCGCTTGGATTTCCAGCAATCGCAGAGAAGGGAAGCGGCTAATGGCACTAGCACAAGCAGCGATAGATGAGAAGATGGCGGAAAACAAGAATAAGATCAGGGACGAGATCCAAGAAGAAACAGCGGTGTCGGCATCGTTGGAAGAAGAAGCTGACGAATCGGATTCCGATGAAGTAGAGTTTGTCCAAGAGGGAGGGGACGAGGATGGGGACGAGTATGACAAGAGGCTCAGAAGGCTTCTTGACAGATAGCTAATATTGCCACTCATGGGGAGTTACATTCGGACTTCTTCCTTTCACACTTTCGACCCTATCAGGATGTCGCCCAACTCATTGATAGGACCCATTAACGAGTCCATGAATGGGAAGCACGAGAATCTTCTGGGACTAGTCGAAGGTTACGACGTGCTGCCAGAATTGATGGAGGGCAAGCCATCCCCGATTGACAGGGCCACATCTCTATTCATCTCCGTTCTGGATTGGCAGGATGGTGGGGATGCACCAAGGTCATTAGACGGGGGCCATTCTAGGGAGCGCCTTGGCAGATTTCCCAGCAATGACGGAAATGCAATCGAATACTTGATTGAATACACCATAGATAGGGATGAAGAGGGTTCCCTCCACGAACTACTGTGCAAACTATGCAGGGGATTAAGGGGCAGAGAGGGCGAAGAATCCGGATTCTCGGAGGGTACCGGCGGGATAGAGTTACTCGGATGGCTAGAAGTCTCTGAGGTGTTAGATCTGAGGAAAGAGATAGAGCGAGGAGGGTGGTCGGTCAGATCGGATGAGCCTCTGGACGGAGGGGTCCAGGATGCCTTCAGGCACCTCCTCGTATTCCTGAGGTCTGCGAGCAAAAGAAAGTGTGGGATACTCATGAGGAGGCATTCCTAGGGTCGGACTCTGATCTCACGTAGTTTCTGATATAATGGCATAGCCTCTTCCAAGACCCCCGAAAGATGCGGGCTCAACTCTCCCTCCCTAATGGATGGAGGGGCGAACCCCGAAGAAGACCACACCGAACTGTACCAATGCTCCGCCCAGACGCCGTCGCAATCCCTTGGTCCGGGCTCCCATGACAGCATTTTATGATCGAAATTGATTCCTACCGAATCACACAGCTCCCCCAGCAAGGCCCTAGGATTCTCCAAAATTTCCTTCGAATCAAGTATTGGGGGGATAAAACCCGACTCTTTGGTCACGTGTTCCATTATCCTGATCTGCTGTGGAAGACCAGTAGACCTAAGATCAATTGAATCAGTAATCTTGGACAGAGAAAGCAGCACCTCCCGAGGATCCCTAATTAGGAAACAATTGGTTAGCCCGTCAATCCATGAGATGTCAGAATCGTCCATCACATGGTGACACATATGCTTCTGATACCAGATTGTCTTTCCACGAGGTATTGGTCCGGTTAGTTGTGAGATTACTTGTTCGAGGTCTGTCTCGTATTCCCTCATGACCTCATGTGCTCCTGGGTGTTGTGTCCCTGTGGACATCAAGAAGTTCGCATATAGTGGCTCATCAGTGGCATGGCAATCTAATCTATTGTCGAAGGCATACATCATAGCTGTAGAGATGTTTCGTGGGCCGGACCACATTGCTATTTTTACCTCGTCAGACAAGGCACTAACCCCTAACTAGTTCCTGGTAGAGATTCTGGAGATTTTCGCAAATTGGACCCCTATTTCCATCTCCAACTGGAATTCCATCGAATGAAACCACTGGGGTGAGGCCTGCAAAGGTCCCAGTTACGAACGCCTCTTCTGCTGAAGTAACATCGTCGAATGTGAAGTTTCGCTCTGAGAATGGGATCTCGTTAATCTCGCATAGCTCCAGTACCTTCCCTCTAGTTATCCCCTCTAGGCAAAACTCTCCAGAAGAGGTCCAGACCTCACCCCCCTTCACCATGAAGAAGTGAGTAGAGTTGCAGGTAGATACGAAACCATGTGGATCCATCATCAGACCCTCGTCGCCTCCTTTCTCTGCTGCCTCAATGCAAGCTGCAATGCAGTTATGCTTGGAAAGGCTGTTGATCCTTGGATCCTGAATCTCGGGCCCGCTTCTTCTTACCCCGACGGACACGAGGGTGATTCCTTCGACTGCCCTCCTTGGGTTAGCCTTCTTGTATTCTGGAATGATGACAATAGTCGGCGAGGATGATATCACCCAAGGTGCTTGGTACGGAGTAGGCTTCAGGCCCCTAGAAATTATGAGTCTCAGATGGACTTGATCATGCATCTGGTTAGCAGAAATTACCCTATTGATTTCGGCCATAATCTGATTCCTCGACTTTCCGGGATCAAGGGAAATCTCTGATGCACCGCGAAAGAGTCTATCGATGTGATCTTCAATGAAGACTAGTTTCCCCTCATGGAGTCTGAATGACTCCCAGACCCCGTCACCAAGTAGGAAACCAGCATCGAAGACGGAAACCATAGCTTCGCTACGAGGGAGTAGTTTACCATTAACTGATATTAGAACCGTCTCGTTTCTGGGATCATCTTCGTACTCATGGGTTCCCATCAGAGTGCCTCTCCAGTAAGGCGCTGGAACATACTTGCGTATAGTTCAGCCGTACTTTCAATTATTGAGTCGGGGAGGGCCGGAATTGGGGGTTCCTCTGTATTTGACTGTCTGGCTTCGTATAGTGCAGCGTGATGGCCTGTTTCGATGTAGTGCTTCCGGACCGCTTCCTTAGACAGTTGGACGACCTCCCCGTTCTCGTATGCCTCTGCGTCCCACCAGCGATCCTCATCCAATGTCCCGAAGGAGTCGATTAGGATTGGTTCCCTCCCAGGGCCCAATGCGAATTCCTTCTTCCCATCGACGTGGATTAAACCTCTCTTAGAGGTCTCTCGTTCGATTACTGAGTCGACATCAAGTACAATCTCGAGAATGGCATCCAGTTCCTCTGGATCGAGGTTTGAAATCTCCAATGCCTCCTCTCTATCGAGATTTCGATCGAACTTCTCGAATTTTGTAGATACCTCTAGGAATGGTTCTGGGAGCCTTTCTCCCTCTTGGAGGATCACTCCCTGATCAAATCCGAAATCCTCTGGTTTTACCTCGCCCCTCTGGTACCTCCTCCAAGCAGTTCCAGCCAAGAAGTGCCTGCATATCACCTCCAAGGGGACGAAGAAGTTCTCAGCATCCTTGGGAATTGCCCCTGGCTCCCTGATAACATCAAAACGACGGGCTAGGACCCTGTCAGGAGCATTCATCTCGATAACATGGGTCTTGCATATCCCTTCTTCCTCGACCAATCCGAACCAGTGACAGGATGCCCTGTTTAGGGACTCTCCCTTCCTCGGAATGAGGCTCGGAATGATCTGATCGAAGACGGAAATCTGATCGGTATACCTGAATTCGATGATTTCTGGGTCATTCGTGCTCCAAACCTGCTTCACCTTTCCACTGTACAACAATTCTCCCATAGGCAGTATCGGAGATAGTTCCCCCATCAATATTGCCCACTGGACGCCTGAGATTGACTTCTGGCAAATAGGCGTCTAGACTAAATCCCCGAGGCCGAACGAGATAGGGGGCAACATGACATCGGAAGCTTCGACCCAGCGCTTCATGAGAGGTCCAAGGCGCGCAGAGTTGATTGTCGCATTAGCGATAGTCGCCCTATTTGTCTCAATCGGTGAGACCTCTGCTCAGGAAGTCAGGAGCGGTTGGGAAGTGGTGGATAGCGGGACTGAGTCGGATCTTCTGACAGCAGAGTTCCATGAAGGCGAGTTCTGGGCTTTCGGATCTGGTGGAGTAATAATCAGCAGCATTGATGGTGGTGTGACTTGGTCCGAATCTGGCATCTCGGTAAATCAAGATCTCACTTCGTCTGATTCAAACTTCGGATCGATGGCAGTAGCAGGGAATGATGGCACTGTATTATTGATGAAAGATGGAATGTGGACAGATGTAAGTACAAGTCTATTGGGAGACATTACGGATATTGCCCTAACAGGAAATGGTAGTTTTGTAGTCATTCAACAGGATGAAGTTTGGACTTGTGAGATTTTGGAGGATGGAAGTGCGGAGTGGAGTCCAGCAAGTGGGCATGGAGAGATCGATCACTTAAGCATCTCATTCTTGGATTCCGATAATGGCCTCATTTCTGGTGAAAACGGAGTAATAATGGCATCTACTGATGGAGGAAAAAGTTGGGATTACAGAGATGCCCCTAGTGAGGTTTCGTCGACCAGTATTATCGATATTGAGTACTACAGCAGCATTAGAGCGTACGCAATATCCGATGAAGGCCATATTCTGAAGTCATCTCGAGAAGGTAACGTCCCAGTAGGATTCGTATGGAGTATTGTGGATATCGAAAGAGAATACCCCCCAGGAGGAGGAAGCGAGTTCGAGACAGGGGGTTCCACTTTGGATTTCGAAGTCTCGAATATCGAGGTTTTGGGCCAATTCAAGATAATGTTTTCTGGCTCTGACGGATATCTCTCAATCAGCCTCGATGGAGGAAACATAGTCTCCCAGCAGATGATTCCAGTTTCGAATGAAACGGTGTTCAACGGATTTGCTATGCAAGACGGTTTCAGAGGTGTTGCCTTAGGAGATGGCGGAGTAATACTCAGAACTGAGAACGCTGGATCAGAGGAGTTCGTCGGTTTCGAAGTAATTGACTTCAACGATTTCGGACAATTCGTAGATTATTCGAAGGAGCGTCTGATGGATGGCCTAGTAGCGACTGCCAAGATTGTCGTCTTCGGAATTCTAATGGGTTTCTCACTCGGGATACTTCTCTCGATGCTCAAGACATCCCCAACCACTCTGAAGAATGTGGCTCAGACGAATAGGTTCCAGATTCTGGTTATGTTCGTTGTGGCTCCAACGTGGGCACTGTTACAGCTCCCTATCTCGGCAATTAAGGCGACTGGTTTGGCCAAGAGATGGAGCCTGGAAAATCCCCTGAATGGAATAATGGGCCACTGCAAAGAGAGATCCTTACAAATCGCTGCTAGTGAGCCGCTTAACGTCATCGCAATTCGATCTATTGGTCTGGCATTGCTAGCTTTCGGGTTGCATCGTATTTTCCTCAACCTTGATGACATTAGTGCTCTAAATCTTGATGGTTGGGAGCATATCTATTCGCCGATAGGCGCCCCTAGTGCAATGTTCTGGATTCTCTTTGGTATCGGAATCACAATTCTTGGATCTATCTTCCTATCCTGCAATGGAGACTTCTCGATTAGGGAGTTTGATTTGGGTCGGGCCAATATTTCTCTGAACCCGTGGGGAATCAGGCCATTGAACACAATCGCTACTGTTTATACGGACATTTTCAGAAACACGCCGCTTCTTGTCCAATTCATGTTCATCCACTTTGGATTTGAGCTTGGGAGGAGATTACAAGACCCCGGACTGATGCTTTTCGACTTCGATTACCTAGAGGGGAACTCGAACTTCATCACAGATATTTTCGTCGTTTACGAAACCAATCCGGAGTCTCTAGCCTATGGGAGGCCTATTGGTGGGATCCTAGAGGACAGAGCTTACATTAGCGCGATATTCGCACTCGGATTGAACTCAGGCGCCTACCAATGCGAGACAATCAGAGGGGCGATTGCTGCAATACCATCAGGCCAGATGGAAGCTGGAAGAAGCATTGGCTTGAACTACATGCAATCCATGAGGCTGGTAGTGATGCCCCAGGCTGTCAGGATCTGCATCCCACCATTGGGCAACGAGATGGTCAACCTAGTGCTGAACTCTTCCTTGGCAATGATAATCGGTTATGCGGAGATCACGCGGCAAGGCAAGTTGATCGTTGCTACCACCTTCCAGGTTTTCTGGACATGGGGCATGGTTCTGATTTCCTACTTCCTAATTACGTGGACATTGGCCCTTTTCCTAAGATATCTCGAAGAAAGGACCAGGATACCGGGACTAGGGATCTCAGGGGGTGCTTGAGTGTCCGATATTATCCTCAGTGTCGAAGACATGGAAAAGACATACGTGGGAGGGGTCCATGCAGTCAGAGGAGTCTCGTTCGAAGTAAGAGAGGGGGACTCTCTTGCGATAATTGGCTCCTCAGGAAGTGGCAAGTCCACAGTTCTTAGATGCATCAACCGCCTGATAGAGCCGACCAAGGGAGTCGTGATGCTGAAAGGGGAGAAGATCAATACCCCTGCTGCCGATATCAACGAAGTGCGTTCTAGAATTGGCATGGTCTTCCAATCCTTCGAGTTATTCTCCCACCTTAGGGTGATTGACAATGTCTCGCTAGGACTGATCCATGTAAGGGGGATGAACAAGGACGAGGCTCGATCAGAAGCACGGAAGGTTCTGGATAGGGTAGACATGCTGGAAAGGGTCGATGCGTACCCTGGAAACCTATCAGGAGGTCAGAAGCAGAGGGTTGCTATTGCCAGAGCACTTGCAATGAAGCCGGAGGTAATGTTATTCGATGAGCCAACCAGTGCCCTTGACCCCGAACTAATTGGTTCTGTTCTCGAGACGATACAAGGCCTGGCGGAAGAAGGGATGACCATGGTCGTAGTTACTCACGAGATCGGTTTTGCCAGGGACGTTGCAGACCGAGTGTTATACATGGATCAGGGGCTTGTTGCCGAGGAGGGTCCCTCTTCGATTATCGATGATCCTAAGACGGAAAGAATGAGGGAGTTCCTCTCGAGCATAAATGACTGATTAACAGCTTGAGACTGATGCCCAGATGTCATTCGAATTACTAGTGCTGTACTCATAGTAGGAAGTATCGGAAAGGGAGGTTTCGCTACCCTGGGTAACTGTGATGGTGAATGAATAGCACCCGTAGTCCCCAGCGGAGTCAAACTCGTCTTTAGGGACATAATGTCCGAAGGTCGCATCCAAAACTGAGCCATCCAGAGCGAACTCTGAGCCCTGCCATCCCCACCAACCCGTACCATCTCCGAATGAGCCGCCGTTTGAGTCCCATGTCGCAAGTGTGTTGACTACAGTTATTGTCGGATAGGCGATTGCGACGTCGTTTCCCTCCATTAGTACTGCTTCGACGGAGAAATTAGCAAATGGCATCTTAATCGGCTTATCTGCTCCGGTGTCAAGACCGGCCCAACCGGACATTACCACTCCAACGAGACAGTTCTGAGCATCCCCACTACACCTATCGGGGTCCTCCTTAACCAGTCCTAGAGCGATTCCGTCCACTCCTGTGATGTCTCGTGAAAGAGCCTCCATACCAGTCCATTGCCCTCCTGGTGAAACGGATGTAGTTGACCAAATTATCTGACTGTAAGTCATGTCTCGGACGTATTCCTCGCCATCTATTGTCACC
>Ga0208277_1000475_pt1 | contig 23722 bp, 20 predicted proteins | sample ETNtaG_5_FD_185782 | JGI IMG/M metagenome (GOLD analysis project Ga0208277, IMG submission 185782) | Marine microbial and viral communities from oxygen minimum zone, Eastern Pacific Ocean - ETNP201406SV205 (SPAdes) (version 2) | ecosystem: Environmental > Aquatic > Marine > Oceanic ...
GTCTTGATTTGGTAAATAAAATTTCCAGATTAGCAGAGGAAGAAAACCATCATCCCGATGTTTCTTTTGGGTGGGGTTATTGTAGAGTCAAAATTTTTACTCATGCAATTAAAGGATTGGCAGAGAGTGATTTTATTTTAGCTGCTAAAATTGATAAAATTTAGTTAGTGGTTAAAATGTCGAATTCCAGTAAAGACCATTTTAATTTTAGCTTTATTTGCTGCGTCAATAACTTCTCGATCTTTAATCGATCCACCTGGTTGGACTATAGTTTTTACACCAGATTTGATTAATTCTTTAATTCCATCAGCAAAAGGAAAAAATGCATCAGACGCAGCTATAGAATTTTTAATCTTAGAAGGTTGAAATTGTTTGGCTTTCTGAGATGCTATCTTACAACTATCCAATCGGCTTGGTTGACCAGCACCAATTCCTATGGTTGAAGAATTATTCGTTAAAACAATCGCATTAGATTTAACATGTTTACAGATGTTAAATGCAAATTCTATTTCTGACATTTCTTTTTTTGTTGGTTTAATTTTAGTTACACATTTTAATTTTTTTCTATCTAATATTAAAATTATTTCATACTCAAATATAATATAAAATTAATCATTATTAATGTTAAGCTGAAAAATATTGACATAGGATTATTTGATATCAACTTCGAAACATGACAAATTTTTAATCAGAAAATGTCCAAATCTAAGAACATTAATATATCTCCCAAGGTGAAACGAAGCCTGAAAGAATCATATCTTTGGTTGAGTGGCGCAATAGCATTGATCCTATTTATAGCATTATCTACCTATGTTACAGATGATCCTGGAGTATCTTATGTTGGTAATGATTCGCAAATTCAGAATGCTGTTGGTAAGTTGGGAGCATTAGTCTCGGATCTATTATTTAATCTTTTCGGCATATCGTCTTATTTATTTGTCGCGATAATATTATATTCTGGTTGGTCGGCATATAGAGATCTAAAGTCACAAAATCTCTTTGATCGAGGAGATTTATTTATGAGGATCGCCGGTTTCATTCTTATGTTAACAACCAGTTGCGCTCTGTCTACACTTCATTTTTCAGGTGAAGGTTACAGAGAAAGTGCAGGCGGTATATTAGGGCAAGTAGTCGGAATGAATTTGGTGTTGTCCATGAAAATATTGGGCGCGACAACATTATTGTTTTTTACATGGCTGGCTTCGATCTCACTATTCTTAAATATCTCGTGGTTAAAAATAATAGATGAAATTGGACGATACACACTTTTTATTTGGTCAATAGTTCAGAGTAAAATTGATGATATTAAAGATAAAATTGAAGTAAGGAGAAAAAAAGCAGAGCGTAAGATTGTTTTTGACGCTGAAAAAAAACGCATTGCTGATAAGGCGCCACCAAAAATTGAGCCTATCGTTCCTCAGCTTGAAAAAAGCACTAGAGCTGAAAAAGAACGACAAGTTCCCATGTTTGAGCCACCCAAAGAAGGAGAGCTTCCTAATTTATCTCTTCTAGATGACCCTCCGATACAAGAAAAAGGATACTCAGAAGAGTCGCTGGAAGCGATGTCGAGATTGGTTGAGCTTAAATTGAAAGATTTTGGAATCGAAGTCGAGGTGGTTTCCGTGTCACCTGGTCCCATTATCACTAGATTTGAGCTTGACCCAGCACCCGGAGTTAAAGTAAATAAAATATCAACACTTTCGAAAGATTTAGCTAGATCACTTTCTGTGGTGAGTGTAAGGATTGTCGAAGTCATTCCCGGCAAATCCTACATTGGCCTAGAAATACCGAATGAAAATAGAGAATTAGTAACATTAGGAGAGATACTTAAATCAAAAGTATATGATGAGATGGCATCACCTCTTACCTTGGCTCTTGGTAAGGATATAGGCGGTAATTCTGTAGTGGCTGATCTTTCAAAAATGCCACATTTGCTAATTGCAGGTACGACAGGCTCAGGAAAATCTGTAGCTATCAATGCGATGATTTTAAGCCTTTTATATAAAGCTTCTGCCGAGCATGTAAGATTGATAATGGTTGATCCAAAAATGTTAGAGCTCTCTGTCTACGAAGGTATACCGCATCTACTCACTCCAGTTGTTACTGATATGAAAGAGGCGGCAAACGCTCTCAGATGGTGTGTCGCTGAAATGGATAGAAGATATAGATTGATGGCAGCTCTGGGGGTAAGAAATATTGGAGGCTATAATAAGAAAGTAAAAGATGCAATTTCAGACAATAATCCGATACCTGATCCACTCTATAAACCGCCTGAGCTCAGCGATAATGAGGAACCAGCAAATCATCCAACTCTTAATACTTTACCTTTTATTGTCATAATAATTGATGAGCTGGCAGATATGATGATGATCGTTGGCAAGAAAACAGAAGAGCTGATTTCAAGATTGGCGCAAAAAGCCAGAGCATCTGGGATTCATATGGTATTAGCTACCCAAAGACCTTCTGTGGACGTGATAACTGGATTAATAAAGGCAAATGTCCCCAGTAGAATTGCATTCCAAGTTTCAGCTAAGGTTGACTCAAGGACGATACTTGATCAAATGGGTGCGGAAACCCTTTTAGGGCATGGTGATATGTTGTATCTTCCTCCAGGCACTTCATTGCCAACAAGAGTGCATGGAGCTTTTGTGGCAGATAATGAAGTCCATGCTGTCGTTGATAACCTAAAAGGTGCAGGTACACCTCAGTATATTGAAGAGATCATTCAAACAACTGAAACGAATATCCCTGGGATAGACGATGACAATGATGCAGAAAAAGATGTTTTATACGATCAGGCCGTCCAGATCGTTATAGAAACGAAGAAAGCCTCCATTTCAGGAATCCAACGACGACTTAAAATCGGTTATAATCGCGCCGCAAGGATGGTCGAGTCAATGGAGGCAGCTGGACTTGTAGGTCCACTTGAGTCAAATGGTGCTAGAGAAATTCTTATTCCTTCTGTTCATGAAGAATAAGCAGGCAGTCAAATGCTAATAAAAAAAAATCTTATTATATTAATGATATTTGCCTCGATAAATCTGCAAGCAGATATAATCGACCGCTCTGAGGTACTTGTAAAAAAATATTTAACTTCACCAGAAACGTTAATGAGTAATTTTAAGCAAACGATTATAGACGAACAAGGAGAAGTAATAGATGAGATGAGTGGCTCGATAATGATACAAAAGCCAAATAAATTTAGATGGCATTATAAGAAACCATACGAACAAATTTTTATAAGAAATGAAAAGAGGTTTATCTCTTATGATATTGATTTAAATAGTTATTTTATAAGAGATGTTGACACATTAAAATTAAATGCCTTGAAAGTTTTATTGAGCAATGATCAAAAACTATCATTGGAGATAGAATATCTCGATGTTTACGAGAAAAATGGAATATTATGGGCCCATCTTCTATATTACGGCCAATCAAATGATTCGTTTAAATTTACGCTTGGTTTTCAGGGTAACGCATTATCAAAAATGCTTATGAAAGATTCTCTTGGTCAAAATATGGTAATCGATTTCAAAGACTTAATTTTGAATCCAGATATTAATTCAACATTATTTGATATTGATCGTCTAATTGAATCTCTATCATCTAATTTCTCATCATAATGACCCACTATCATTTAAGGTACAGGCAATATTGGTTTATCTTAAGCATATTTATAATATTCATCATAAGCTCTCTTATGTTACTCCCATCTCATTGGTTTTTTTCTGGTGACAATCATTTTGATTCACAAATAATCGACAAAATTTTTCATGCTCTTGTGTATTTTTTTCTTGTTATATGGTTTTCAGGTCAATATAAGATTTCTTTTGCTTTTTTTTTAGTAATTACCCTCTATGGTGCTCTAATAGAATTCATTCAGTATTTCATACCATATAGATCAGCAGAATTAATGGATATATTCTCTAATCAGATTGGAGTGATTGCGGGTATTATTTTTTCAATATCTGGTTTAGGCGGATGGTCAAAAAAATTTGAGAACTATTTTTTTTAAATTAGGATTAAATAATCATAAAATTCATAGCGATATTATGTTTTTAAAGTATCATATGCGAATTAATAGACATCTGCTTATCAATTTGGTGCAATAAATTAAATGTTAGATCCTAAAAAATTAAGACAATCAACGCAAGAAGTGGCAAATAATCTTGCAAGAAGAGGATTTCAATTTGACATTGACGCCTATTCCTCTCTCAATGAGAGTAGAAAGTTACTTCAGATTGAAAATGATAACTTAAAGAATAAAAGGAATAATGTTTCTAAAGAGGTTGGTATTGCTAAATCAAAAGGTGAAGATGCCACTGAACTCCTTAAATCATCTGAAAATATAAATGGATTATTGGTCAATAACGAGAGTAAGTTGTCTCAAATTCTGTCAGAGATTGAGTTAATAGAATTGGGTCTTCCGAATTTACTATCTGACCGGGTTCCAGATGGTAAAAATGAATCTGATAATGAAGTTATAAGGTCGTGGGGCAATAAAAAAGAATTTTCTTTTCCGGTAAAAGATCATGTGGAGCTTGGTTCTAATCTAGGGTTATTGGACATGGATAATGCGGCACGAATATCTGGAAGTAGATTTTCTGTGCTACGAGGAAATCTTGCTTCTCTTCACAGAGCTTTGATTCAATTTATGCTCGATATTCATATTAATGAGCATGGGTATGAAGAATTTTATGTTCCCTATCTAGTAAACAGTGAAACTTTGACTGGCACTTCTCAGTTACCAAAATTTGAAAGTGATTTGTTTAAAATTGAATCCGAAAAATCTCTATATCTTATACCAACTGCTGAGGTTCCTCTCACTAATTTATTTGGCGATCAAATCATTGATATTGATACACTTCCAAGGAAATTAGTGGCTCATACGCCGTGTTTTCGATCAGAGGCAGGAAGCTATGGAAAAGATACTAAAGGCCTAATCCGTCAACATCAATTTGAAAAAGTGGAACTTGTTCAAATCTCCACACCTGAAAAATCATTTGAAGCACTAGAATCATTAACCGCTAATGCTGAACAGGTTTTACAAAAACTTGAACTTCCATATCAGGTTGTATCTTTGTCAGCCGGTGATATTGGTTTTGGGTCAGCATTTACTTATGATATAGAGGTCTGGCTTCCAGGTCAGAATGCCTATAGAGAGATATCATCGTGCAGTTTATTCGGTGATTTTCAAGCCAGGCGCATGAAAGCAAGATTCAAAAACCCAAATACAGGAAAGAATGAATATCTTCATACAATAAACGGTTCAGGTGTGGCTGCAGGTAGGGCTCTTGTGGCTGTTTTAGAGAATTATCAGCAAGAAGATGGCACAATAAAAGTACCTGATGCGCTCATCTCATATATGAATAAAGAAATCATAGATTAATTTTACCTCTCTGCAAACTGTGCTTTCAGCTCATTAAGCGCTGTATTCCAATTACTTTGAGATCGATTAAAATCCTCCTCCCATTCTTCAGTTGCTGGTATTCCTTCTACCGTAACTGTTAATTTCGTTTTTTCGTCTGTCTTGTCTAATAAAAATTCTATTGTGATGGGGCCAGATAGCAAAGGTTCTTCATCAACTCTAGGCGCTTCCACGAGTCGTATTTTTCGTTTGGATATCAGAACATCGATATGGCCGTTTAAAGTATCACCGTTTTTTAATTCTAAATTGTATTTACTGCCAATTCTCTTTGTAAATTTACCATCGTCAATCAGCCATTTTTTTTGCAATTCTAATTCTGTTAACGATTTCCACAAATCATCAATCTCACAATTTAGTTCAACCTCTTCACGATGACTTCTAGTGATACTATCTAATGATTGGCCAGTATTCTCAGTTGAAAACTTTTGTTTCTTATTCTGTTTTTTTGGAGGCTCTCTGCTTTTTTCATGAGAAATGATATGCAGATCTCTTTGTGGAAAAGGGATATTTATTTCGGCTTCTTTGAATGAGGCTTCTAAAGCAAAGTTAATATCACTTTGAACAGTGAAACGTCTATCAATTCTATTAATTCTGCATCGTAACTCAAAATCTAATGACGAATCGCCAAAACCCATAAATAAAGCCCTGGGTGCAGGTGCTCTCCCGTCTGTAATTACCTCTGGATGTTCATTTGCTACTGTTTCCATTATTTCCTGTACTTTTTTAACATCGGATCCATAAGCTACACCTATTACTATCCTCAATCTTCCTTGAGTATCCCTGAGAACCCAGTTTGTAACTCTTCCAGAAACCAATTCTGAATTTGGTACAAGGACATTTTGATTATCTAATGTTTCTATCTCCGTAGCTCTTATGCTTATTTTTCTGACAAACCCTTCAATTTCCCCAACGGAGACAAAATCACCAGTTCGTATTGGTCTTTCGAATAAAAGTATTAAGCCAGAAACAAAATTACCTGCAATCTCCTGCATACCAAAACCAATACCAAGAGCTAATGCGCCAGATATGATAGCAAGCCCGCTAAGATCGACACCCGCTTGCGTTAAACCAAAAAGTAGAGCGACAATGAAGCCTATGTAACCAAAGAGGGTGATTAGCGCTTCTCTTGCTCCTCTTTCGACTACTATATGCTGTAACCATCTTCTATCAATCCATCTTTTTAGCCACCCTATAAGTGCTAGAATTGCAGTAAAGATCAGTATCCCACCAATTAGTTGAGCGGGAACTAATTGAATATTTCCAACCTTACCTCCGAGAATAATTAATTCAAATAAGCGATCTACTGTGGTCCCGGAAGCATCCCAGACATAAACCAAGTAAACAAAAAAGCTCAGCCAGATAACAAGGTCAGAAACAAGTTGCATAAAACCTAAACCTGTTTCAGAAGATTCTTTTTTTATCCCTAGATTTTTTCTTACCGTTAAAGCTGTATCACTATCATTTTTTGCAATAAAATCAAATGACAATGAGATTAGCCACAAGATAAACCATATCAAGAATAGGGCAATCAATGATCTTGCCACTCCATGAATTAGATATCCTGCAAAGTTTTGAAAACCAATAATTACAGAAATAACACTCACAGTAAGTGCGAGAGTAATCAGTGATCTTATTAATCGGTATTTATCTTCAAGACCAGGTATTTTAGTTAAATACAGTTGAGTATAAAGAAGCGAAGCAGCTACTAAAAAGATTATTAATGCTCTTCCGGTTACATCTGGATCTATTAATCTGATGGTTAGCCAATTTGTCCCAAATACAATGAAACTCGCAATCAATGAAATTTGAAGTAATCCAAGCCTAAATCTAAGTGGCTTAACGTGGTCAGGAATTAATCCATCAATACTAGCCACCGGGGAATCTTTACTGAGCGCCCAGTCAATTATTATGCTGGTTATTCCAAAGAGGAAGATACTTAAACCAATTCGAATAATCATTCTGTCTATTGATGGATCAGAAATTGTTATAAAAAGAGTAAACGTAACAACCAAGCCTATTAGCAAGGATGATGAGTGCCTTGATAATGGTCTAGTTAGTAAACGGTTAAGCAGATCTGCAGAATAGCTTGAATCATCAGACTGGACTTTAATTATAGATTTTTTCCTAAGGTATACATCTAAACCGGCAGCAACGAAGCCTCCAAATAAAATTATAATTACAAAGTTTATTAAAGACAGGCCTTTTATAAGATTCATATTTTGAGCATTTTTATATTTAGATATGCTTTCACGAATCTTGGACGGGAATTCAAGTAATTCTTCTACAAGATTTTTGCTTCTATATGAGAGATATTGCTCTGAAAGATCATCCTGCATATTTGTAATTCTTTCAATTATCGATGACGCTTCATCCCGAGCACTGTCACATGAGATTTGCTTCGCAGTTACCTCATCCAAGGAGTTTCTTATTTCATTTCTTTGGTCAAAAATTGATGGAGCCACATCAGCATTGATATCTTCTAGTGGTGCAAATCTTATTTCTAATCTTTCCCTTTCTGCAGAAGTTTGATCAAAACAGGCCAAAGCTGCATTAAATATCTCTTGCGCTTGATTTCTTGCTGCATTCAAAGAAGTTGTGGATACATCAAGGGCGTTTATTTGTGTGTTAAGACGATCAAGCTCTGCGTTTGCTGCAATGGGATTAAATTCAATCTTGTCCTGAGCATTTATTGGTCCGGAGAATATTAAAGATAATCCTACGAAGAGGGTAGGGATTATCTGAATATAATTTTTGTAGATATAATTCTTCAAGTTTTTTATTTGCTGATTGTATTTTTAAGAATTCCAACACCTTCAACTGTGATTTCTATAATATCACCAAGAACCATAGAGCTGGTGGTACCTGGAGTTCCAGTATAAATTACATCTCCCGGTTCAAGAGTAACTGTTTGGCTAATGTGACTAACAATGGCATCAATGTCATGTATGTGATCTTTTGTTCTTTGAGATTGCATCGTTTTACCATTTAATTTTGACTCAACAAGCAGATCTTTATAATTTAATCCTGATACAATCATTGGGCCCAGCGGTGAAAATGTGTCAGATGCCTTACCTCTAAACCATTGCAAATCTTCTGCTTGCCAGTTTCTAGCACTGACGTCATTACCCGCAGTCACACCGAAGATATGATCACTTGCATCTTCTTTTGAGATTTTGCTCGCTCTTTTTCCGATAACAGCAACTAATTCAGCCTCATAGTGTAAATCGGTGATTCCGCTATGATAAATTATGTTTTCGTTTGGACCTATGATAGAACTTGGAAGCTTTAAAAATATTGGTGGATGTGAAGGTAACTCAAGATCACCCCTATGACTATGATAGTTGAAGCCGACAGCGAGAACTTTTGATGGCTCAGCAGGCGCTAATAGTTGAACATTATCGAGTTGAACTTTTTTGCCAGTTTGAACGCCTCCAAGGTATGGGGCTTTTGTAAGCTCGAAAACCATATTGTTACTTACGATGCCATAATTAATATCATTATCATGTGAGTATCTAATGTACTTATTTATCTCAGCATTTAAGCTTTGATTCATAAATAATGATGATAGAAAAATGAGGATGAGTTGGATGGTTTTGTTAATTTTCATTTTCAAGCCCTTAATAATGTTTTGCTGTTGTTCATTGTATACATATTTACTATATATATTGATAATATATAGTTAATCTAATGTTTTGAGGTTTTCTTTTCAATGTTTCTTTCTCAATGGGAATACTATCCACTAATTCCACTTTTGGTTACTCTAATTCTCGCTTTTATGATGCGCTCAGCCATGATCGCAATGATTGTTGGAACGTTTATCGGAACTCTAATGATTGGGATGCTTCCTGGCGTTGGTTTAAATGAGATATTTCAAAAATCGCTAGGCAATGCTGATTTTATTTGGATCTGTCAAATTATAATCCTCATAGGTATTTTATTTGAACTGTTCAAGAAATCAGGAGTTTTGACTGTATTGGCTGAGCGAGTGATGTCCAAAAAACAAGACAGAAAAAGAGTCGAGGTTTCATCGTGGTTTATGGGCTTCATGATAGTGGATGATTACTTCAGTCCACTTTTAACGGGTGCAATTATAAGACCTATATCAGATCGATCCCTCATACCAAGAGAAAAATTGGCCTTTATACTTGATGCAACCACGGCTTCAGTATGCATTCTTTTTCCTTTTACAGCTTGGGGAGCTTATGTCTCAAGTCTCATTGCGGCACAAGCAGGTCCTATACAGTCAATCGAGCAGGCCTTATCAATATATATTGCTGCAATACCATACAATTTCTATCCAATATTTTTATTGATCTTTACATTTTTGATCTGCGTAGGGTTAATTCCTGATTTTGGGCCAATGAGGGCAGCTGAGGAAAGGGTAAAAAAAACAGGAGCTTTATTTAGACCAGGCTCCTCACCTCTAATCTCTGAGGATGACAATATTGATATAAGTGCAAAGCTAAATAATCCTCCATCACTTATCGTAGAATTACTAGTCCCAATAATATTAATTTTTGGTGTCGGTATTGTAAGCGTAATTTTTTTAGGCAGCGTTAAGATTGTTGAGGCCTTTATGCTCGCAGTTACATATCTGATGATTACTTCTTCAGTGAAAGGCAGGCTGAAAAATGCTGTTGATGCTGGTGATATTATTGTTTCAGGCATGAAGGGTGTTTCAGCGGCACTTTTGATTATTGCTTTGGCTTACTCGCTTAATGCTGTTACGTCTGAACTTGGCGCGGCCAATTTGATTATTGATTTGTTTTCTAAAGATTTAAGTAATACAACTTTAATTCTTGCATCATTTATAGTGACAGCAAGTATTTCTTTTGCTACTGGAACTTCATGGGGCGCCTATGCAATGACGATACCAATAGTGTTGCCACTAGCTTACGCACTCACCGATGGGGAAGTGAATTCACTTATACTTCAGACAATTGCGGCTATAGCAGGAGGAGGTATTTTTGGAGATAACGCATCCCCAGTCTCGGATACCACTGTACTCTCTTCAGTTGGCGCAGGCAGTGATCATATTGATCACGTGGTTACACAGCTACCCTATGCTTTATTGATCGGTGTTATCACTGTTATCACTTATATATCTATAAGCTAGCCCGTAAATCAAGCTGAACTTCCGCTAAGCAAAGGCTCCAAGTCTTCCAGTCTTGAGCCATTTTCATCGCAAACAGCATATTTTCTGGGTTCACCACTAGAGGATTCTCCATAAAGTGTTACTCCAGCGTACCTTCCTTGCTTATCTATTACATAAAAATTCACACTAAAATTAGGTAAACCTCTCTCATTCAATAATCTCTTTTCTATGGTATTTTCTTGTATTCTTTTTAATGCCGCCATGCCAGCATCTAGAGGATGTGAACCTCTTCGCATTTCTTCAACAATTAAAAAGGAGCATAAACCATAAAGATTGGCTTCACCTCTGCCGGTTGAGCCAGCAGCTCCGTAATTTCCATCCACATAGAGACCTGCACCAAGAATTGGAGAATCACCAACACGGCTTGGTATTTTCCAAGCTAATCCACTGGTCGTTGTTACACCGCATATGTCACCATTTGCATTAATCCCATTGCAATTAATTGTTCCATAGTATTCGTCTTCAGGAATAATTCCTTCCTTAATCATATCCATGGCGGCATTTCTTCCGGCCACTTCTCTTTTTTCAGGATCCAAATAGTGTTCGGGATCGATTCTTCTTTTCCAATCTAGCCACATTTTTCTTGATCGGTCAGAATTTAGATCATCCTCAATTTCATATCCCATATTTCTTGCAAAATCCTGCGCACCTTTACCTACGATCAAATGATGATCTGTTTTTTTCATCACATCTCTCGCTACAAGAGATGGCATCCTTACTCCTTCCAGAGCACCAACACCTCCTGCCTGTTTCTTAGGGCCATGCATACAACATGAATCCAGCTGAACAATACCATTAGCATTAGGACGTCCACCATAACCGACACTTGCATCAAGCGGATCAAGCTCAACAATATTTACACCCTCAATAAGAGAATCAAGAACGTCGTCACCCTTAACAATTTTATTAAATGCCGTTTCAACACAATTGAATTTTCCTCCATTTTTCATGGTGTGACCGTTGCCTGATGCAACTACGACGGGCTTAATACTTCCCTTTTTTACCATAGGTGTTTGTGCATTAACGTTAGCTGAGACTCCAGAAGCAATTCCCATCGCTGTACTTCCAATGATAAATTTTCGACGATTTATTGAGTTTTTCATAACTTTTCCTGTGATGTTGAATTGTTAAATATGACTTTTTATTCTATAAGTATTATTGTAATAAGAGGTTTTAAATCAATTGTCAGTATAAATAAATTATTTCATTTAAATCAATTTATACAGTGCCGACAAAATACTTTCAATTAAATTATTTTTCGAGGACTATATTATTAAAAATAAATATTTCATAACTTTATTAGTTGCATTGTTCGTTAACGGGTCAGCTCAATCCCATCATTCCGTATTTGCTGAATACGATATAAACGGTTCATTAACAATAGAAGGTATTGTAAAAGAGGTTTGGTTTAAGAATCCTCACGTAAGATTTTTCGTGGAAGTAACTGATAAATATGGAACCAAGGTAGTTTGGAATACTCACGGCCATAATCCATCAATGCTGAGGAGGGCGGGATGGACAAGAGATTCACTTCAAGTGGGTGAAAAAATTATTATGTCAGGCGACCCAACTTACGATGGTTCACCAAAGTTATTTATTAGAAAAATAATTATGAGTGACGGAAGAATACTTGAAAATAAAGTACCTGGTGTTAATTGATGATTACAAAATTCTCAACCAAACTTATTATTTTTTTATTACACTTCTTTTTAATATCTAGTAATACAAATGCCCAAGAATTTAATTTTGAGGGCGACTGGCAAATAAGAATAACTCAAGAAACCGGGGGGAAAAGAAATCAAGATGGTTTTTTGAAAATTCAAAATGAAAATGGAATATATATTGCTTATATTCAGGGCGGTCCGATAAAAATCAAAATTAATAACGATAGTATTGAAATGGCAGCAGATGACTGGACTGGAGGAAGTATGCCGTTTGAGAGGTATTTTCGTGGAAGAATAATCGGTGATAAAATGAGCGGAGTTTTTGGCCCAGAAAATGATATCACAGAAGAGCAAAAATTATTGTGCCAAAAAATCCCTCTTGGATGTCCATTTCCAGAAGGGTCATGGACCGCCAAAAGACTAGAAAAAGAATCAGTAACTGCAAAACCAAGTAATCAGAAAATTAATTTTACGGGAAAATGGGGCATAGTCGAGCGAGGAATGCGCCGATGGACAATGGATTTAACTGATAACGCGAAAAAATGGAATGAAGAATTTAATGTTGAATTGGATTTACCTAGACAAAGATGCGTTTCATCTGGTTTTGTAAATGGGTTTGGAAGTGCGCCTGAAATATTTCAGGATAAAAATAAAATTACAATAATTACAAGTTCAGAAGTAAGAAGAATTTATTTAGATGATAGAGTCCCTCCCAAATATTCTGATTGGTATCCTCTTGGGTTTTCATCAGGAACTTGGGAAAATGAAACTTTAGTTGTTAGAACAAAGAATCTTATGCCATCTGTAAGGGGCTTTATGGGCAATCCTATTTCTTCAAATGCGGAAATAGTTGAACGATTTGAAATGGATGAAGATGGGATATTGAATGTACATATGACCTTATATGATCCAGAAAATTATAAAACTCCACCTGTCTCTACTGTTAAATGGAAGAGAGTTAAAGACGAGAGCGTTGTCTTTCCTTTGTTATGTGATCCTGATTCATTTTATAGGCAGATTTACGAAGAAGGTGATTTTGATGAATATATTAAGCGCGGTCACCGCAGATACTAATTAGAGATAAAATCAATTTGGAGTGACAATGAAAGGTCCAGCAATATTTTTAGCTCAGTTTGCCAGTGATGATCCACCATTCAACAGTATTGAAAGCATTGCTAAGTGGGCTTCTGATTATGGGTTCAAAGGAATACAGATCCCTTCATGGGATTCAAGATTATTTGATCTTAAATTAGCTTCTGAAAGCAAATCTTACTGCGAAGATCTTAAGGGAAAATTAAGTAAGTATAATATACAAGTTACTGAATTATCTACACATTTACAGGGACAATTAATAGCTGTGCATCCTGCATATGATTCTTTATTCGATCCATTTTCTGACCCAAAAGTACATAAAAATCCAAAAAAAAGACAAGCCTGGGCGGTAGAGCAATTAAAAATGGCGGCAAAAGCTTCAAATAATCTAAACCTTTCTGATCATGTCACATTCTCAGGTGCTTTAGCTTGGCCATATTTTTACCCATGGCCTCAACGAACATCAGGTTTAATTGAGACTGCTTTTGATGAGCTTGCAAGTCGATGGCTTCCAATCTTAGATATTTTCGCAGACAATGGGATTAATCTCTGTTTTGAGATACATCCAGGCGAAGATCTTCATGATGGTGTTACCTTTGAGATGTTTTTGGATAGAGTAAATCATCACGAAAGATGCCAAATGCTTTATGATCCAAGTCATTTTGTCCTGCAATGCTTGGATTATATTGATCATATTGATATCTACCATGAAAGAATAAAGATGTTCCATGTTAAAGATGCTGAGTTCAATGCTACAGGAAGGCAAGGCGTCTATGGCGGATATCAATCTTGGGTAAATAGAGCTGGAAGATTTCGCTCTCTTGGAGATGGGCAGGTGGATTTTAAAAAGATTTTTTCTAAATTAGCTCAATATGATTTTGATGGTTGGGCCGTCTTAGAATGGGAGTGCTGCCTCAAGCATCCTGAAGATGGCGCAAGAGAGGGTTCAGAATTTATTAAAAACAATATGATCCGGGTTACAGATAAGGCATTCGATGATTTTGCTAGTGGCGATAATAACATTGAAGATAATAAAGAAATATTGGGAATCGATTAAATAAAAGTAATATGGATAAGATTAGATTGGGAATGGTTGGAGGAGGAGAAGGCGCCTTTATTGGTGAAGTTCATCGAATATCAGCTAGAATGGATGAAAGATTTATTCTGTGTGCTGGAGCATTATGTTCCGATCCAGATCGTTCCTTAAGATCTGCCCTCGATCTAGGTATAGCAAGAGACAGAAGTTATTCTGATTATATTGAGATGGCTAAATCAGAAAGCAAGCGTGATGATGGGATAAATTTTGTTTCTATAGTCACACCAAATCATTTACATCATCCAGTTGCAAAGATATTTCTAGAGTCTGGTATCAATGTAATTTGTGATAAACCAATGACAATGAATTCTGAGGAAGCAAAGGAATTAATTGATATCTCTGAAAGATCAAATTTAATTTTTGCTGTTACTTACAATTACTCAGGATATCCCCTTATTCGAGAAGCAAGAGAAATTGTTAAAGAGGGAAAGCTAGGAGAAATAAGAATTATTCAAGTTGAATATATTCAAGATTGGCTGACTGAACCAATTGAAAAGTCAGGTCACAAGCAGGCATCATGGCGTGTTGATCCCAGTAAATCTGGTCTTGGCGGCTCTATTGGTGATATTGGTACACATGCATTCCATCTTTCGCATTTTGTGACACAACAAATGCCCGAAAAAATTTCAGCAGATCTATCTTCTTTTGTTAAGGATAGAGAATTAGATGATAATGCACACATTCTTATGCGATATGCATCAGGAGCCAGAGGTATGATTTGGTCAAGTCAGGTTGCTCCTGGAAATGAAAATAATTTAAAAATACAAGTTTATGGTGAAAAAGGCGGACTAGTATGGCAACAAGAAAACCCGAATGAACTTATTCTCAATCTTTTAGATCAACCTTCAAGGAAGTTAACAAGAGGTAGTAGCTACGTTAGCAATAAATCAGGCCGATTAACTAGAATTCCAGCAGGTCACCCAGAAGGTTATTTAGAAGGTTTTGCTAATATTTACCGTGAAATTGCAGACGCTTTTTTTGAAGCAAAGGCCGGAAAACCCCTCTCAAAAGATATTCTATATCCCACAAGCAGAGATGGATTGAATGGGGTAAGTTTTATTGAGGCAGTAATTGAGTCACATAAAAATGACTCAAATTGGATTAATCTCAATATTTAACCTCTCTTAATAAATAAGAATCCATAAAGAAATATCAGAATAAATGGCAAAATGCTCATTGTTTTAATCACATCATTACCTGAGGTGTTATCAAGCAGTTGACCCATCAAAGGTAAGACAAGAGAGACTGAAAACATCCCCAGCCCTCCAATCAAAGATAAACCAAATGCTCCACTCTCAGGTATGTTTTCCGATATATACGCCAATGTTGTTGGCCAAAAGAATGTAATTCCAATAGCAAAAATACCCGCCGATAAGAATATGAGCATACCCGATGAAACTGAAAGTAATTGCAAACCAGCAAAGGAAAAAATTGAAGAAAACAACAACATTCCACATGTAGAAATATTTTTGGATATTTCCCCAGCTAATGCTCTTCCTATGATCATGACTCCATTGATAAACGCCAATACCAATAACGCATTTACTCCGGTATCTCTAAGTAATGACTCTATTCTTTGAGTGGTTCCTAGCTCAGTAGTTGCCGATAAAAGCATGCATGTTGCTACAAAGATATATAAAGGTGTAATTAAGTTTTTTAGTGATTGCTTTTGGCTGATACCTAATTTTGATAATTCAGTTTCTGGGAAGTTTTGCCCATAAAATAAGTAGCCATAAATCAGTAGTGGTACAAACAAAGATGCCACCATAAATTGCCAGCTCAATCCAAGTAAGTCCATGAATATCATCCCAATAAATGCGCCAGTGACAATACCAACTGGCCACCATAAATGAAAACGATTTAGCATCTTAGTTTTATGTTCAGGATACATCGATGCAACCATTGGATTACAAACAGCCTCTACCATGCCGTTACCTAGACCCATGAGCACAGTTGCTAAAAATAATGATGAAAAATCATAAGCAAACAAAGTCAAGCAAATACCAACAGCATGCAAAATAAATGCAGCCCACATACCTTTTTTCAGGCCTATATAATCAACCAGCGGTCCGCCTAATATCATAGCCAGCGTAAAACCCCAAAAAGCCGGCATAAAAGCATAACCGATCTGCTCTAAAGTTAGCCCGATACCTGTCGGTCCAAAAACAGTTTCAAGCCTAGCCCTAATAGCGAAGGTCATTGCGGTAAGTAATAACGATGTACAGCTGGCCATAAAAAGTCTGTTTTGATTATTTGTATGCATAACGATCCTTAATTCCATTATTCAATAATTACATTCTATTAATATAATAATTAACAATTATTTGCCAGATTCAATTTCATTAGATAGAGTCAACTGTAAGGATTAGATATACCTTAATGAGGGGAAAATGAGATTTAACCGAAGACAAATAATGAATGCTTCGCTCTTTTCAGTATTAACAACTCCTGTTTTACAAGCAGAGGAAAAGAAAGCAAAAAAATATAAAAATATTCCTGCATATTTTGCATGCAATATGGAATCATGGTGGACAGACTTGCCTTTTATGGATAGGTTTAAAGCTGCTTCAAAGGCGGGTTTTAGTGCGGTTGAATTTTGGGATTATCAAGATAGAAAGAGAAATGTTAATGATATTGCTAAATTGTGCGAAGATTTGAATCTTGATATTATTCAATTTACTGCATGGCAGAGCCCGAGTTTAGCGCTAACAAACAATCATAAAAAATTTAAAGATGCTATTAAACGAGCCATTGAAACAGCTCTCGTTCTTGATGCCCCCATGTTTACGGTCGTTGGCCATCAGACATCAAGTAAACACTCTCAAGAAGAGAGTGTAAAAAATTTCTCTAAGGCGCTTACAAGCGTTAGGGGCATATTAGAAGGGTCAGGAAAAATGATGATCATTGAGCCTTTTAATCCTGTTGATCATCAAGGACATTTTTTGAATGGCTCAAAAGATACAGTATCCATTTGCCGATCAATCAATTCACCAAATATTAAAATTAACTGGGATCTCTATCATATGCAATTAACAGAAGGAAATTTAATTGGCGAATTAAGATCAGGAATAGATCAAGTAGGGTATATTCAAATCGCAGATGCTCCAGGAAGAAATCAGCCCGGAACAGGTGAGCTGAATTATAATTTTATTTTTGATGAAATAAAGAAAATGAAATATAACGGCTATATTGGGTTGGAATGCTGGCCTCGAAATAATAATTCAGAAGAAGCTATTCGAGATTTACTCGCTTCGGTATAAGGTTAAAAAAGATTGTTATGAAAATTTCAAGAAGAGAAGCACTTAAGAATACCGCACTATTACTTGGTATAAATATACCACTCTCTAAGCTTCAAGGTGCAATGAGTGTCTTTGGGATTGATGAGATGGGTTATGAGGCAAGTTTTTTCGACGATAAGAATTATTTGTTATTAAAAGATATTACCGATTTAATCATACCTGCTACTGATACAGCAGGTGCGGTAGATATCGGCGTGCATAGATTCATTGATATAATGTTAAGTGAATGGGCCTCGAATGAAACTAAGAATAAGTACCAGAATGGGCTAAATTTAATAAATGAATTTGTTGTAAATCGATATCGTAAATCATTTATCAATTGTTCAATTGATGATCAAAAAAAAATATTGATTGATCTGGATAATGGATTAGAAAAAAATGAACTGTCTGCATTTTTTGCAGATTTAAAGTGGTTTGTTATATCAGGTTATTATACTTCAGAGTATGGCGGTTCGGTTGAGCTGAGATATGATCCTATGCCAGGCCCATACAGGGGTTGTACAACATTGAATGAAGATGATCGAGTATGGTCAACATGAGCAGCTTAAATGCAAATTCTAATGATTTTGATGCAATTGTTGTGGGTTCAGGAATTTCTGGTGGATGGGCCGCGAAGGAGCTTACAGAAAAAGGCTTAAAAGTCGCATTAATTGAAAGAGGTGAAAACACTATTCATGGAAAAGACTATTTAGGAGAAGGGAAGGCGCCCTGGGATCTCCCTTACCATGGTAAAATTCCTGAAGACACGCTAAATAATGAGTATTTTATTCAACAACAAAATTACGCTTTAAACCAATCAACAAAACATTTTTTTGTAAATGATAAAGAGAATCCATATAAGACAGAACCAGGCAAACCATTTTCATGGATTAGAGGCTATCAATTAGGCGGAAGATCCTTACTTTGGTACAGACAAAGTTATAGATGGAGTGAAATGGATTTTTCGGCAAATAAAAAAGATGGATATGGAGTAGATTGGCCTATTAGATATAAAGATATTGCATCTTGGTATGATTATGTAGAAACCTTTGCTGGAATAAGTGGCTCTAAGGAAGATTTGCCACAATTACCAGACGGTAAATTTCTTCCACCAATGGAAATGAATTGTGTTGAATTAGAAGTAAAAAAACATATAGAAAATAAATACCCAGGAAGGAAAATGATTATCGGTCGTTGTGCACACCTAACAAAACCGACTAAAGAGCATTTAGAGTTAGGAAGAGGTCAATGCCAAAGTAGGGACGAATGTGAAAGAGGATGTTCCTTCGGAGCATATTTCAGTTCCTTGTCAGCAACATTGCCAGCTGCGAGACGAACAGGTAATTTAACAATTTTGACTGACTCAATAGCTCATAGTGTCGAATATGACAAAAAAAATAATAGAGCGACTGGTATAAATGTAATTAATTCGAAAACAAAAAATTATTCAAGAATAAATGCTCGAATAATTTTTTTATGTGCATCAACACTGGGTACAACTCAAATAATGTTAAATTCGAAATCCGAGAGTTTTCCCGATGGAATTGCTAACTCAAGTGGAACATTGGGTCATTATTTGATGGATCATATATTTGAGAGTGGAGCAAATGGGGTTTTCCCTGGTTTTCAGGATAAATACTTTAAAGGAAGAAGACCTAATGGTATTTATATTCCTCGATATCACAATATAGGAAATAATGATGAGAGGTTTCTTAGGGGTTTTGGTTTTCAAGGAGGGGGAAAGAGACCAGGCTGGAAAAGAGGTAATTCTATCAAGGGAATTGGTGTTGACTTAAAAGAGCAGCTAAAAAAACCAGGTCCATGGACATTTAGCTTGGGTGGCTTTGGCGAAATGCTGCCTGATAAAAGGAATAAAGTTTGGCTTGATAAGAATCAGAAGGATAAATGGGGTATTCCTGTTTTAAACATAGAATGCATACTAAGAGAAAATGAAAAAAAGATGCTTAAAGTGATGGCCGAAGATGCCAAAGAGATGTTGGAAGCATCTGGCTTGATTGGTGTGGAAACATATAATAATTCGGCTCCACCTGGTCTTGCTATTCACGAAATGGGAACGGCAAGAATGGGTCATGATCCAAATACATCGGTTCTTAACAAATACAATCAATGTCATGACGTACCAAATTTATTTTTAACCGATGGTTCGTGTATGACATCAAGCGCCTGTCAGAATCCGTCACTAACTTATATGGCTTTAACTGCTCGTGCGTCTGCCTCGGCAGTGGAAATGCTTCAAGAAGGAAAAATATAATATGACCAAAATAGAAAATACCGATCGTAGAAAATTTCTACAAAATTCACTTTTATGTGGTACTTTTTCATTGTTCAACTCCAATAGCTCATTGAATGCGGCAAGTCTTATGGATAATAATCTACCAAATATTGGTATACAGCTTTATACCGTCAGAGACCTGATGGCAGAGAATTTACCATTGACCATTCAACGTATTGCAGATATTGGATATAAGGAGGTTGAATTTGCTGGATATTTTGGAAAAACCTCTAAAGAGATAAAAACAATTCTCTCTGATAATGGCTTGAAATCACCATCTACTCACATTGAAATGGACGCAATTTATAATAATCCTAATAAAGCCATAGAGACAGCTTTGGAAGTCGGTCATGAATATATTGTTATGGCTTGGTTGTCCGAATCAGAAAGACAAAATATTGATCAGTATCGTGAGTATGTTGATATATATAATTTATTCGGCGAAAAATGCAATCAAAATGGATTGAAATTTGCCTATCATAATCATGATTTTGAATTCAATACCTTGGATGGTGAGGTACCCATGGATCTGCTTCTCGATAAGACAGATCCTGATAATGTTCTATTTGAGCTTGATATGTATTGGGTCAATAAAGCAAAAAAAGACCCAAAATCATATATAAATAGATATCCCGGTCGTTTTCCGCTTTGGCATATCAAAGATATGGCATCAAACACTATGATGGCGGATGTTGGTGATGGGGTGATTAATTTTTCTGAAATCTTCAGCTTAAGTAATACTTCTGGGCTTAAGCATTATTTTGTGGAGAGAGATGATCCATCAGACTCAATATTGTCTGCAGAGAGAAGTTATAATGCGATGTTAAAGCTCGATTTCTAAGCTACTTAACAAACATGAAAAAAACAAAAATCCTCATTGTTGGAGCCGGAATTAATGGCTTGGTTGCAGCGAATTATCTTCAAAAATCTGGTGCCGATGTAACATTGATTGATCAGAGTGAGAGGGTTGGAGGGGCTTGTATATCTGAGCAAGCACAAATTAATGGAGAAGATTTTAACTATGCGCTCGGAGCATCAGTGCTAGGGCTAATGCAGGATTTTATTTATAAAGAAACAGGCCTTTCTTCAGCTCTTGATACATTTGTTCCTTCGCACCCAAAACTGGTTCATTTCCCAGGTGAGACTCATCCGGCTATGATATATCGTGATGCGTCTGAATTGGATAAAGAATTATCAAAAAAATGGGGTGAGACGGGAGATTTAAGAGCATTTCGTGAAGATGAGAATAAGGTAATTCAATATCTGCAAAAAGGTTACAAGGAAGCAATTCCTCCATCCATATCAAGCGCCAGAAACATATTAGGAAAAGAATTAACAAAACTCTGGATTACAGGGACCGCAAGAGACTTACTGAATCATTATTTAACTAGTGATAAATCAAAAATGTATATGGCGATGACGGTCTCTGAAAGCGGTCCTGTCTCATTAGATGAGCCATATTCTGCGTTTACACTACCGGTGATGGATTCAGGATCGGTATTTAATGGGTATTATGGATTTGTAAAGGGTGGGATATGGAAATTAACAGAAAAACTAGGCGAAATTAATCGCAAACTCGGTGTAAAAATACATACATCAAGCAAGTTACTTGAAGTTGATTCAAAAAAAAATACTGCGATATTGGAATCTCCTGAAGGCACAACAAATTTAGGATATGACGTTGTTGTTTTTGCAACCGACCCGATGACAGCCTTAAACATGATGGATAGTAAAGAATTATCCAAAATGCAAACTGAAAAAAAATATATTGGTAGTAGCGGTAAGTTAAATGTCGTCTTTAAAAATCCAATTCAATGGAGAGATGCTACAACTCTGCCTGATACCGAAGCTGCATTTAGATTTTTATTTTCAGTGAATTCTATAGAGAAATTTGAAGAATCAACTATAAGTGTACTTGATAAAGATAAGGATTATGTGCCCGGTTATATGCAAATATATTGTGAAGGTGGCGCGATGAGAATCATGAATTATAGTGAACCTTATGATCGTATTGCCGTCTTTATGAAAAACTTTTCTTTAAACAACAAAGGAGAAGATCTTCAATCAGTTAAAGAAGATGCTCTGCAAACATTATTTCAATACATTAGAAATCCTGAAGATTGCATCTGGACACGATTGCTTACACCAAAGGACCTGCAGGAAACCTTTCATTTCCCTGGGGGCAACATTGATCATACAGTCTTAACTGGCGGTCAGACATTTTTTGATCGCAATTTTTCTAGCGATCCTGAGAATCACTTTTACAGACTACTTGATAATGAAAATGCCTTTATATGTGGTGCTGGAACATATCCTTGTGGTTCGATAGCTGGAACTCCAGGATACATGTGCAGTCAGGAAGTAATTAAATACATCAATTCATAGGTAGTTTAACCATAGATTAAATTTCAATTGGGGTATTGAGGGCTAATCCGTTAGTGCCAAATACGATTTTTAAGGGGTAGGGCTTATTTTGATTATATTTATGCTTATGTTAGTTTGATTATCTAGATTTAATTCGTAGGATGCCAAATGAAACAATATTATTTACATTGCTTGTTATTGCTCGTTATAAATTTACCCTCTACTTCTAACGCTCAGAATTTTTCTGATGTAGAAATGATCGTACATCCGGTAAACAAAAATGTCTCCTATATCGAGGGCAGAGGTGGAAATATTGGTGTTATTTATGGCGAGGATGGAGTTCTATTGATTGATGATCAGTATGCACCTCTCACTGAAAAAATTATTGAAGCTATCAGTGATTTTTCATCTGAACCGATACGATTCATAATAAATACTCATATGCATCCTGACCATACAGGCGGTAATGAAAATTTTGGAAAGCGTGGCGCTCTAATCGTGGGGCATGAGAATGTTAGATCACAAATGAAGATTGCTGGATACGATCAAACTCCTCCTTTTGTCACATTCAGTAAAGATATAAATTTTCACATCAATAACGAAAATATACATGTTTTTAAAGTGCCAAACGCACACACTAATAATGATTCTTTTATAAAGTTTACTAATGCGAATGTTATTCATACTGGAGATGTATTCAGGTCTGAAAGTTATCCTTATATAGATGCAAACAATGGTGGCAGCTTTCTTGGAACAATTGAGGTTTATGAATTACTAATCAGTTTATGCGATGAAAATACAAAAATTATCCCTGGTCATGGAAAACAAACAACTGTTGAGACAGTCAAACTGGCGATCGAGATGTTGCAGGAGATTAAATCGAGGATTCAGTTAATGATTAAGGAAGGAAAAGACTTGGATGAAATCTTGAGGTCTGGTATCAGTAATGATTATGATAATCGATGGGACAGTGGAAGACGTATTGGTGGTGCAAGAGGCATGATTACAGTAGCTTACAGTGAGCTAGTAAAATTATAATTTTTTTAAGCTGTGACAGGTTTAGGTTTTTTGTCTACTTTGCTTGCCCAAAATTTATCCAATACCATATACCACACGCCATTTATAAGGGGCTCAACTATAGCATCTGTAATTGCTGCTTCAAACGATGATCCAGTAAAGTACATAACGCAAGCCGCTGCGATAATGAAGTGACCAATTGTGTATATAATTGTCCTTATAATTGTCCCTTTGTTTTCTCTGAATACTCTTTGTTTTGTTGGCACTACTGCCGCCGTTGGTTCATAGGCAAATATATTACTAATATTTAGAATTGTGCCTTTGTTATTTTTAAT
>Ga0208277_1000480_pt1 | contig 23477 bp, 17 predicted proteins | sample ETNtaG_5_FD_185782 | JGI IMG/M metagenome (GOLD analysis project Ga0208277, IMG submission 185782) | Marine microbial and viral communities from oxygen minimum zone, Eastern Pacific Ocean - ETNP201406SV205 (SPAdes) (version 2) | ecosystem: Environmental > Aquatic > Marine > Oceanic ...
GGCAAGTCGGCAGAATGCTTGAGTGATTAACATGGCACGTATGTACAAGTCTAGAAAAGGCCAAAGTGGTTCATCGAAACCTCACGTTACTGCAGCTCCAGAGTGGTCTAATACCAACGTTGATGAAGTTACCAAACTAGTTGTTGACCTCGGAAAAGCCGGGAACACAACCGCACAAATTGGGACCATCCTGCGTGACCAACATGCGGTTCCCAATGTCAAACTAGTCACCGGTAAGAGAATTGGTGCAATTCTATCAGAAAATGACATTGGTGGCACCTACCCGGAAGATATGATGAATCTTATGCGTCAAGCGGTTAGAATCATCGAACATCTAGGCAGTGGTAATCACAAAGATATTCATAACAAGCGTTCGCTTGAAATCACAGAATCAAAGATTAGGCGATTGGCTAGTTACTACATCTCGGAAGGCAAACTGCCGGCAGATTGGCGTTACAAGAGAGACGAACTCAGACTAATGGTCGAGTAAGTTTATCGAGAGATTGAATAACAACTGGCCGCATAGGTTAACTGATAGCGATGAATGATATTTTAGAAACAAACTTGTTTCGTGATGTCAAAATTAGAATTAATTCGTTAGTTGAAAAAATAAAATCTGCTAATAGTGTCGCTATATTTGCTACAGCAGACTTCGAAAGCATTCTTTCTCTTGCCTATTTGGAATCTGCAATGATAGATGCTAATGTGCCTTACAGCAGAAAAATTCTACAATCCAAGATACATCAGCCAAAAGGCGATGAATATGACTACCAATCAAAAGCTGATTTGATAATTAGTATTGAGCATTATGAAGACACTTGGCAATCCGAAGAAATTGATGAATCACTTAGGATGCGTATTGTCCCACTAACAATTTCAGTAAATCACCCAAACTCGGATAAAGCTCACAATGGTGCTCTTGATGTAGTAATTCAGTGTGCTGCAATCGCCTCTGAAATATGTCCAAACGGAACAAGAGTTAGAAGGTTAAGACCATTATCTGGAGTCGGTCATTGGCTTCGGGAATCATTAGATAATTCCTATGATCCTGTCTATACAAAAATTAGAGATATCTTACAAGATGAGGGTTCAATTCGTTTATTGCCTTTACCAGAAATAACTGACCCAGATATTGGCATGTTGCCTAATATGTCTGTAGCAATGCTGAAAAGGCTGACCAAGAAATGGTCAAAAATGGCATATGAACAACGTCAACAGGCACTTAGTGAACTAGCTTTACCTTGCCTCTCTAATGACAAGTTATCAACTCCAAGATTGGAGGAATTAATTTGGTATAGGATAGTTACTGGTGAAGAACAGCAAGATTTGCACTCACAAATTTACACTACCCAAGAAGCATGGCCAGAAGAAAATGGAGAAGGTAAAGTATTCGCATCTAACCTCCTAAAGCAATTAATTACCTCCGGTCAGTTAATGTGATATCTGTCGATGAATTGAAACCATATGGCTGTGTGGGTAGGTCATGGCAATAGAGAGATTACTAACTGGAAGTATCAAAGACCAAATCAAGGAACTACTTTCCACCGAAGATTTAGTTATTGAGGCATTTAGGGACCTTGTCAAAGATGAATTAAAGACTCATATCCGCAATAAAGTCGATGCAGATCCAGAATTGAAGAGCGAAATAAAAGATGCTGTGTCTTATTATTTCCAATCTAAAGCCCGCTCTATTTATGCCGAACTTAAGGCTACAAGAGCAGCTACAAGACTTGGACTTAGATTACTGCCTGACGATTTACAAGGCGAAGTTGGTGAAGCATTGGTTTCATTATTTGAAAAAGAACTGGGTGCGCTGCTAGAAAAAGCACTTTGACGGAATCACTCTGAACTGCATATAATACTCATAAATTGCTTCATGTAATAGAGTAAATTATGAGCCATGAATGATTAGCGCAGATGTGGTGAGAGTTTTGTCGACAAGAATAGTTCAGTTGGCCCTGGTCTTATTGATGATTTCTTTACCATTTTCATCGCAACTTTCTGGTGTAGTCGAAGCAGAATCAGTAGTGGTATGTTGTGAAGATTCTCATGATGTAGATTTGTACTTAATTGGTGGTTCAAGTGGCACACTTACTCCTTTTTCTCAATTATTAGAAGACGAAGCAAGTAATGCATTGATTACCAACTCTATAACATCTCAAGAAGAGGTAGGTGTTTGGAGTATGGGTAAAGTTTGGCCAGGTTCAATACCCGAATCAAATTGGAACTTGGTTATGAATTATCGGGTAACTGATGCAGGAGGCGCCCAAATTAACGCTACTGCGACAATCAAGATCGGATCACAAACATTCTCGGATTCAACAAATATTGATTCATCTGTGCTGACCCAAGGTGAGGGGACAATCGAATTTTCAATACCGGTTGATGAAATGTCAGTGTCCTCATCTAGTGAAATAGAATTAGTCCTTAGCGCACGTTCAGTAATTTTTAGCGTCCCAGGTGGTAATGCAGAGTTAGAATTTTTATGGGGTTCCACAGATTTTGATTCAAAGATAACAGCAGATATACCTTTGATGGAATTATCTATTGATGAGCCGGAAATTGAAGGCAGTGATACCTATATTTCTGTGATTATTGACTCGCCATTTGGCCTTGATGCTCTTGCATATTCAGAATCAATTGAATTATCAGTGGACAATCAAGAAGTGCCAGGAGAGCCCATTAAAACCCAAAGTGGTGATTCAATTGTAGTGACTTGGACATGGACTGAAGCCTCAGGTGGTGAACAGTCAATACAGGTCAGTGTAAGACTAAATTTTCAAGATGGTGGACCATTGATTGAGGGCTCAGCACAGTTCACAATTGAAACGTCAGATACTGGCGGAGGTACAGGCACATTCTATCCTGACAATGAGCCTCTGCGAACCGGTGGAAGCGGTAGCCCACTAACCATTACCCAAATTGTAGATCTTGCTAGTGATGATGGTAATTTGAAATTATCAAGGACTACTACTTTGGAAATTGACGGTGAAATGGCTTACTGGATGAGATGGGGTATGGATCACATCGGAGATAACGATTTACCAACTAATTCAGTATTTTATGGCTGGAGTCCTGGCGGCGTATCTGATGAAGACCGGGAAAGTCGTAGTATTGAAAATGTAGAAATAGAGCAGTTTGAACGAGAGATGAGTAAAAGATATCGAACCTATATGTCTGATATAAATGGCATGCAACTTGATAGTTCAGATTTGATTGGTGATTCGACTGATTTTGATACAATTTCAATTTCTCTTGATTTGCAAGGTGAAGACCGAGTTATTTATCACCCCTTGAGTTTGACATTTTCCACACTTCAAACCGTGTCAGATGGAGAGAGATTTGATCTTGTAAGCAGCTTCACATCTACTCAAAGTGCGCCCCTTTGGCAATCATACTCCTTCAAATTAGAGGCGAAATCGTCAATTACAACCTCCTTTGGAACTGCTGATTTATTGGAGACAGAAGATCTTTCATTTTCACACTCTAGGTATCCCTGGGGTGAAGTAATCAAGGTTGAAGGTACGTCAATGAGTCTTGATGAAGAATTTTCATTCTACATCCAACCAAGTAAAGGCTTAATCTCCACACCAATGCCATTAACCATAATCACGTTAATCATAATTTCTTTTGGTCTTATTATCTCCCTTTCTATGACCAAGAATAAACATCGCAGGTTCCTAATGTTAGAATTAGTATTAATACCAATTGTTGCACTAATTTACTTCTTTTCATATCCTGAATTATTTGTGATTGGCTCTTCAGCGGTCACCTCTGGATTATGGTTGCTTACTGCGCTAGTCAGCCCCAGACGCTTGCAACTAAATGATGTTGATGAGAAGCCAGAAGTCACGGTAGATGTTCCGGTTATTGGTTGCCCAGCATGTGATACTAAAATTCCAGTCACAAGCGATGAGAGGCCATTAAAAATAGCCTGTAGCGGTTGTGGAAAAACCATAAAAATAGTTGGTTAATCAGAGTTTTAAACTCTTCAAAGATTTTACCAATGACTTGCTTTCCAAATAATCAGAGGGTGAAAAATAACCACTAAATTCCCCATTCTCATCAACTGAAACTACAGCTTGTGGAGTTCTTTGTTTTATTTGTTTTAGCACTTTTGAAAGTGGTTGGTCGTGTTGTATTTCCATAAAATCCATTTCCATATAATCGCTACATGTGGTATTACTGGGATCTGCACCTTTGACAATTGCAGTAAGTAACTGCTTGTGACCAATAACACCCTTGGCCCGTGAATCATCATCAAGAATTACTAATATTCCACCAGGCACAGTTAGTAAGCGCTTAGCCGCTTCTTGAAGGCTATCTTCAAGACCTGCGGTGATGTGTTCATCATTTAAGTTCAAATCGGCAACGGTCTTATCACTATTAGGCATAGTTCACCTGTATGGCTACTGCACTTTGATAGTTTCTAGTCATGCGTGAATATTATGGTATTATCTTCACCAATAACACCGTAACCAATACGTTCAATTTGCACAATGTCTCCTTTCGATAAACTATGATGTTCTAATGCACCTTCAATTTCGATAATTTCACCATTTGTGACCATCTTCAAAGTAGCTTTACTAGATGTGTCCACAGATGCCCAATGAATAATCTTACGAGTATCACTTCTCTCTTGCGACACAAACGTTGCAGAGTTTTCAGAAATATCAAAGTCAGCAAATTCCTTCAATCTTAATTGACTCTCACCATAATCTGTTGATTCAATCAATACTTGCTGAGAGGCTAAACTGATTTTTCTACTCCCCATTGCCGGGAAATTTGGATGGGTTGGAATCTCAATGCTGCCCTGTTCATGACCAGATAATTCCAGTAAAACAGGATTTCTGATAAAGGAAATTCTCGGTGCATCATCATCAATAATCTTAGTATTATGAGAATAAAGTGAACTTAACGGCACAGATATATCTTTCTGAGTCACCCCTAATTCTACCCAGAAATTACGTAAAGCCTCGGCTTGGATGCCGGTTCCACCAAGGCCTGCGATTGTAGGTAATCGTGGATCAGACCAACCAGTGAATTTTCCTGATTCAATGTCTTTGCGCATCTGCGAAGTAGAAAAGCCACCCCATTCGTGAACTTTCACCCTTCCCCAGTACATTGTTTCAGGGTAATCCCATCCGAAGTGCTGGTAGAGTAATGTCTGTTTACGTGTTGAATCCATGAGGTCTTTCCCTCGAATAATATGGGTTACCCCCTGCAAGTGATCTTCTACTGCACTTTGGAAATCTAACAGCGGCCAAACACGGTACTTTGAACCAATTTCCTTTCTTGGATGAGGATTCTTTGTCGTGTCTTGAATTCGTAGGGCTGGCCAATCTCGTAGGGCAGGATTTTTTAGGGTCATATCAGTTTTTACCCGAACAACTGCATCGCCTGGAACAAATGTTCCATCCAGCATTTTATTCCACAATTCGACATTTAGTTTTACATCATTATCTCTGCAAGGACAGTTTGTTTTACCAACTCGGAATTCTCTAAAATCATCAGCACTACATTGACAAACATAGCCAAAACCTCCTTCAAGCATAATGTCTACATGGTCATAATATTCTTTGATTCGATTACTGGCGATTACAATTCGATGCGGCTTGAAACCAAGTAACCATTCAGCTTCTTGTTCAATAATCTCATAGGCTTCCGGGAGAGGAGGTTTTACTGTAGTATCTGTGTCATCAAATCGTAATATCAGTTCACCATCATACTCTTTAGCATATTCACCATTGATAATTATTCCACGTGCATGACCAAAAGATAACGGGCCATTTGGATTGGGAGCAAAACGCAGTACAACTTTGCCTTTTTGTGCTGAACTTAATTCAGGTAAACCCTCTCTCCTCGTTTGTTTTTCCCTTTCTTCTAGCAAGTGAGGGGCTTCTTTTTGTAAGATGTCCCGCAAATAATCAAGACCTTTCTCCCCTGCTAAATTATTGGCTTGAGCGACTTTTTTGGCAATTAAGGGGCTAAGCGATTTACCATACTGTCGTAAATCCTGCCTCATACCCATAATTCTACCAATTACCGAACCGGGATTGGCTTTGCCAGAGTATTCAATGGCATTTTGGATTGCCATGTGCCATAGCATTGTATCTGTTGCTTCATCCGGAGTCCAGTCCATGCCAATCAATTCCCCCTAACGCCAGTCCTTGATGAATTGAATGGTTAATTTAAAACAAAGTAGTTTGATTACCTTCCGAAATCAATCTATCAGGTAATTCAATCTCATGCTTTTGTGACCAAATACGTTTGACGGTAGACCATGACCAACGAAGGTCTTCATGGGGCTTGTCCCCTATCATGAGATGAACAGCATCAACAGTTTTTTTATCACTTGGATAGCCTGAGCCAATTGGAATACCAAGCTTATTTTCAATTTCAGTAATACAATGGTCTCTGTGTTGTTTTGCCAGTATGCTAGCCATTCCAACTATCGGATAATTTTCATCGGCTTTGTGAAAACTTACCATATTAGAATTAGGCCAAGGCCATTGGTCAACCAGTGCACTTATTCTTCTAGTGAATCGTTGCTCATCTACGTCACAAGCATCATTGGTTATCATAAATCCATTATTTTTACCTGTCAATGATAATTTATTGATTGCTTCCGCAAATAATTGGGTTTCTAAAATATTTAGACCTTTATTTGCTACGGCTAAATCTATTCTTGCCGGTTGACAGGTTATTACTGAATATGTCCATCCTCTTGTTTGACAATTTTCAAAGAACCATGTGCGAATCGTTTCACGCTTTTTTTTACTCAAATCTTTCGAATCTTTAACCCCAGCCTCAACAAGCAGTTTGATGTCCTCTTCAGGTACACAGACACATCCAACTACTAAAGGACCGATAACTGGCCCTCTGCCTGCTTCATCAACTCCAATATGTAACATAATAATCTCAAAAGTCTAAATCATCTTGGTCTGGTAATGGAACAGATTTTGTGGTTTCTTCTGCTACATGCTTATCCTCGTTTAGTATATTTCTTGGGTCACTACGCATGGTCATATTTGGATTATATTGTGCTGCAGGTAACTTTTGGTTTTCACTAACTGGTTGACTAATCCCTTCAGCGTCTATTGCAGTGAGCAATTCATCAGCTTCATTTTTCACTGTTGTTTTGTCATGTGTATCAAGCACTAGCGCAGCAGCATCCCTTAATTTTTCATCTATTGGGGCAGTTACAGGTTTTATTTCTCCAGCGCGATTCTTGAAGGATTTCTCAAAACGCTCAGAAGCAATTTCGGGCGATTCTATCGCTACAGTATCCACTCTTTTTGATTCAAATTTAGCCAGCCAATCATCTTGTTCCGCAGAGTTATTTGACCTATTGAGTGCATCAATCATAGTTTGATTTTCCAATCGAGTACTTCGATCTCTTAGGGCTTTATTTATGATTAGACCTGATGCTAACACCGATATTATTATCCAAAACCATGAAGTTACTATATCAACAGTGATTTCTACATAATCACCTAGAGTTTTGTCATTGGTTTTCACCTCATTGCTTTGCCATTTAGTGCCGAAATAATCAACCGATGTGCTAAACTGTATTGGCTCATCTGGTGTGAAAATAGACCGTATTGATATGTTGAGGTACATTGTACCGTTGCTAGTTTGGTCTAATGGGATATTAGCCCAAGCCCTTACGGTAAAGTTAGAATCTAAACTTATATCATTTATTTCAAAAGATCTCGGGTATTCAATCCCATCTTCATAAATAGCCCCATTAGGCGGAATAAACGACATTTCGGTGAAGTGTGAACATTGTAGTTGAACAATAATTCCGTCCATTGCATTTCCATCATTGCGTAGAGTCATGGCAATGTTAAATCTTCCAATTGCATCAGTTTCTTCAACTAAATTTTGCACTGACCATGATATTTCTGGAGCAATTACCACATCAAAATTAATCATCACGGGTTCTTTTGCCGAATCAAGTAATGATATTGCTATTGTAACATCGCCATTATCAAAGGCACTTGCTTCTTTATTTGCTGTTATAGTAAGACTGTTGATATCAACAAAAGAATTCTTACCAATTTCCAATGAAGCAGTTCCAAGAGATAGATTGACAAAATTTGGTGATTCAATAATTTCTACTAAATAATTATCTTGATAATTTCCATCATTGTAAATTCTAAAATTTGCACCACAGGTTTTGGTTGGCAATAATTGTGAGCAGTCGTCAGAGATAAGGTCAGCATCTACTTCCCTCTGCCATACAATTGTTGTTTGTAAGTCAACAGATTTAATTCGGTCTGCTGCACCAATTGGAGTTATTAACACTCTAACATCTATGTGTCCATCATTGTAATTGGGGGATTGAAACCCAACCTCAAAAGTACGAACATCTGTTGGTTGAATAAATTCATCTTCATAGCCACCAAAAATTGCGATTATCCACCCATTATATTCTATTCGATCAGAAATTGGCACCCCTATTATTGGGATTCCTTGTTCGTCAATAACTTGTAAATCAATGCTTACAAGATTTTCTACATTACCCACATTACTAATGGTCACGGGAGTTCTACCGCTAGAATCAGGGTCTAGTGACAATCTAGTTTCTTGTTCTAAAATTGACACATTTCTAAACTCTGACATCAATAAGTCAAAATTCCATGTTGTGGTTAACTCATCTAAACCCGATGTGGCTACTAATGAAAAACGTGGCCCTGATTCGAATAGTGGCTGAGAATTTATCACCTCAGGTACTTCTATCCACAAATAAATATAGCTCAATTGATTTGGTGTAAAATACTCATAAGAAGTTTGGTTTACCGTATTATTCATTGTCCATCCCCACACCCAGTTTGAGTTTGTCTGAATGGAAAATGAAACATTATCTTCAAACAGGCCATAATTGGTCATGTTAACTGCAAGGTTGGTTCTAATGCCCGGGTCTACCACGAACTGAGAGTCACCATTTACTCCATATTGAAGATCAGATTGCTTAGCAATAATAAGACTAAATTCACTTTCTACGCTTAATTGTGAATCTAGTGACGAGGTGGTTGTTATGATTGCATTTACTATCTGGTAGGGGGCATAATTATCACAGCTGAAATAGAACTTAAATTGCCTAATCTGACCTTCAGATAGTTGATAATCATCAGGTAAATTGCTGATTGAGATATTGTCTGGTAGTGATTTTTCAAAAGCAATCTCATTGACTTGGTCGGCGAGATTTCTTATTGTTATTGAGGCTTCAATGGTTTCACCGCGGTGGATAATATGTCTTGTTGTGGAATCTAATTCAAATATGTCATTTTCGGCACTAGCCACACTGTTTTCTACCATTGGGGTAAATATGCACAAGACCAAAACCAGTGCAACCAATGACCTGCGCATAGTTTCTGTAATACCATTAGCATATCAAACAATGCTATTTATTGTGTAAAATTATACCGGGTCTGGAATCGCTAATAATATCTGGTCAACTGAAAACTCAGCACCATTCAGTGGAACCTTTAGTTCAAATTGTTCGGCAACCTTGGGATCTAATTCTCCAAAGCAACCCACATGAACTCCATTGACTGATACTTTAGCTGCTCTTCCAGCCAGCCAAGGTCCATCATTATCTGGCAAGGGTGAGATTTGATATTCCTGTGCACCTAAATCTTTCATAAATGCTTGAATTCTTCCACGAACTGCGGCAAACCCACCACTCCTTTCAGCAACTAAAAATGCTAATCTAGTTGAATTGTGATGATCTCTTACAACTGTGCCCAATTCGTAAACATTCTGGGGCAAATCATGGTGGCGATTACTTGACAGCAATCTAAGTAAACCTGGGGTCAAATATTGTCTAAGTAATGTATGGTCTATGGTAATTGGATTTGTGATACGAGTTACTTCACCAACATTATTCCAACGCATCAACTCAAATTGGTCATTATCATTGGATAATGTCAATGATTGTATTTGCATCATACCAAGTCCTTGCATTGAGTCTCTTATTCTTCTTAGGATATTATTGTCCATTCTAGGAACTGCAGTCATAGGTGATTTTGCTATGTCTGTTCCTAAATTTTCATAGCCATGGCCAATTGCAATATCTTCAACAAGGTCAACAGGATGTAATATGTCAAATCTCCATCTAGGCATTGCTAATGAAATAAAATTATCATCTTTGCTGATTAAAGACCCTCCCATTCGGTTTATTGCAGTTGAGATTTGACTTTCCTGCAATGTTCCTCCAAGTAGTCCATTCAACAGTTTGCTGGGCAGTTTATGTTCTATTGCATCACCATTAGGTAGGTGTTCAATTGAGCCATCACAACCTGTTACTTTGACAGATTCTATAGTGCCGCCATATTCTTCTAGTTGCATAGCAATTAACATCAAACATGCTTCACATGAGCGGTAATCCCAGCCAGTTACATCAATAAAAAAGTCAGTTGTGTCACTCGTAACGGTTGTATGTGCGCCATTTATTATTGGTGGGAAGGATAGTATTTTATTATCAGCGTCAATAATCACCGGATATTTTTCAAAACCATCGAGTAAATGCGCATAATCAACACCTTTAGGGTGTTCTTGCAATATTTGCTTGATAGTCATTTCACTACTCATTGCTAGTGGAGTGAAACAGGTTTCATTTGATACTGCTTTGACAAGAAATGGTGGTTTGATTTTATTCAGGTCATGAACGCCTATCGATGCTCGCTTTCTTCCTCTGCCAAGCGCAAAGTGTAGTTTTTCTTGATGATCCATTAGTGATTTAATGAATGCATCTGATTCAATTTGTGTACTTCCTGGATTAACTCCTCTTACTACTGCTCCCAGAATAATTGGCCGAATTTCTTTTAGCTCACTATCAACAATGAGTTCTATATCACCAGCCTTGATATCAAGATTTGGAGTTGCTTTAGCGCTGTGAATGAAGTTCCTTATTGCCCTAGATAATGTTTCACCTGATAACAAGTCAGGTCTATTTGGAAAAATCTCAATATCAAGTGTTTCTGTGTCACATCTATCGATATCTGTGCCTAATAACGGCAGATTATCTGCCAGATAATCAATGTCATGTTGATAACCATGCTTCGACATTAACCTGTCAATAAGTGCTTGGTCTACAGAAATTGTTGGCATACTTTCACCTATCTTGCAAACCAGTGTGGGAGTGGCCGCTCATATCCTACCAGCCTTAGCCCACTAACTGCCGCAGTTTCGTAATCTAGTGCTCTAAGATTTTGTCTTGTTAGTGAATCGATACTTTCTAGCCCCACTCGCTGTAGTGTTTTGGAAAGTTCTAGATGAATTTCGTTTAACCAGCGGTTAATTTCGGGTCCATCTTCTGCTGGAGTTACACAACAGACTAGTTTCAGACCTGCTGCGCAAAATTTGACAATATCGTCAGCATTTGCCGAAAAACCAAGCGATATTACAGAATCTGTGTAATAATCTTCTAAATTTGCCTTATTGCTTCTACCTATTAGTGGTAGGCTAGCCGGTTCTGAAATACCTGTCCCATCTTCAATAGATGAAATTGCCAAGTCTGCTCTATGGTAAGCAGAAGTTTTGTGTAAATAGTCAATACGTCCTACTCCATTGCTAAAGGCAAATGGCTTTTCTTGACCTAGTAATGAACGGAGTGCTACTAGCATTCCGTCAATTTCCTCAGAGTTCATACTTGGTAGTCCCAACATATCGATTACAATCCCACCACATTCACTTAGACTTGGGCCAATGAAGTTTAAATTACCAATGCTAACAAGAGCAAAATCAATTATTCTAGGATTGATTGATACAATGAATGGTTGAGTGTCTATTCGATTATCTAGTGCGTTTTTCTGCTCAAAGTTAGATAATATTTCACCATCTGAAATTATTGGCATTAGTGGTAGTGGTAATGCGATTGGGGTATTGGTTTCACCTCTCTCGCCAATCAGCGCTACGGTGTCACAAGTGATGTAATTCATTTTGTGCGGAGTATCTGTTGGCACCAATCCAATTGTTGACATGTCACCAGAAGAAACAACATTAGTTGATGTCACATCATCTTTTTGACTTGTACTTTCTAAACATACAGAGTCATTGGGAATTTGAAAATCTTTGCCATCTAATTTTTTATTTATTTTTGTCAGTTCACTCTTAGTCACTGGTCTGAGTGTTACACCTTCAGGAGGATTAGGGCATCTCCCGTTGATAATGATCAGTCCCCCACTCATACCAGCACCCGGGTCGTTACCAATGTCACCATCAATTACGATAATCCCATCTTTCATGCCACCGCCAACTCTCAGACCGGCATTACCTCTCACAAAAATAAGGCCACCTTCCATCTGGGAACCAAGGTCGTTTCCACAACCGTCTAAGATTGATATCTCGCCTGATTTCATGCCATATCCTGCATAATTGCCAGCCGACCTTTCACAGGTAATGGTATTACCATCATTGCCTGCGCCAAGATAAGACTCTACGTCCCCTTGAATAGTAAAAGTCCCGCCGTTGCCAAAAGCTGCAGTCCATGACCCTAATTTTCCTAATGCCCTTATTTTGGCACCCTTTGGTAATCCTGGACACAAGCCAAGTTCTCCGTTCTTTGGGACCGGGTCGCCCGCATTTGTCCACCCAATTCGTAGTATTGCATTCTGTTCTGCAGCGGCTTTTAGTTTCGGACCTAATTTTGAATTGATGTTGAAAGACCTAGTGGCCACATCAAGAGCATCCGCCATGTACTGCTGTCGTTGTAGCATGACCATATAGTCTTCTTTTCTATGAAGTTAATATTACGGTTTTAGCAATCATAATTTTGATACGATTTGTTAATAGATATTCTGCCACGACACGAAATTGTGAGACTATGGTGATCAAGGTAGCAATTAACGGATACGGCACAATTGGCAAGCGAGTTGCAGATGCAGTTGATGCACAAGATGATATGGAAATTGTTGGTGTAACTAAGACTAGGCCAGCCTTTGGGTGTGATTTAGCAGTTAGGAAGGGTTATCCAATTTTCTGTACATACGATGCCAAAGAAAAGATACATGCTTTTGCTGATGCTGGGTATAAGTGCCATGGCGGTTTAACCGATTTGTTATCCATTGCCGACATAGTTGTAGATTGTTCACCCGGTAAAGTCGGTGCCAGCAATCTAGAAAAATATCAATCAGCTGGAGTCAAGTGGATATTCCAAGGTGGAGAAAAGCATGCTATGACTGGCATGTCTTACACCTCATCTGCAAACCATGAGGAAAACCTCAATGTTGATGGAACAAGAGTAGTATCTTGCAATACTACTGGTCTGTCAAGAACTTTGGTACCATTGTACAACCACTGCGGTTCTCTTTCAGTAGAATGCACCATGATTCGAAGGGCTGCTGATCCGGGCGATTCTAGTAAAGGACCAATTAATGCTATCAAACCAGTGCTAAAAGTACCGTCTCATCATGGTCCAGATGTTATGACTGTAAAGTCAGAAATAGCCATCAATTCAATGGCAGTTGCAGTTCCAACTACAATTATGCACGTACACGTTATTGTCGCACAATTACCAAGTGGTCATGGGTTAACTACTGAATCAGTCATTGAAATGTGGAATAATGAACCTAGAATTGTTTTGATGAATGGTGGTGAAACAGGCATAACTACAACTGCTGAAGTGATGGAATATGCTAGAGATATCGGGCGTAAGTGGGGTGATTTACACGAAATTTTTGTATGGAAAGATGGTGTCAAACTAAATGGAGATACGTTATATTATTTCCAAGCAATACATCAAGAATCTGATGTTATTCCGGAAAATGTTGATGCTATTAGGGCATTGATGGGCACTGAGTCAGACTGGCGTAAATCGGTTGAAAAGACTGACTTAGCGATTAGTAAATATAACAATATCTAATGAGCAAATTATCATCAATAGATGGTTGTTTTCAAAAAGCATGTCGATTTGCGGTAACCATGCAGAAGGAAAATCAGGTCATATTAGCAATAATTTTGCTTCTCGGTGTGACTTCAACTCCTTACTTGTTTGACCACGCAAATAGTTCAGAACTCTCTGATGACATAATAGGGTCAAATAGTGATAGTGAACAATTATTAATCGCTGCTAAAAATTGGCATCAGGCTTCTAGTTATATGGTCCAAGATCAAGAATTGAAGAGTCTTTCTGGGATGCTGAATCTAGCTCATGGGTCGTATGACCCGTTAACTGACAGCGCACCTTATCTTCCTGAGAATTTTATCTCAAATCAAGATTATTTGACTACTGGGCTGATGTTTGTCCAATCTACAGAATATGATTTTGATTGGTTATTTGAACTTCAAGACAAATCACTTTTGCATGTTTTAGATAATCTTGGTGATGGTAATTTCATCATCAGGCTTGGGGATAATCAACAAGTTACTATCGATATACTTTCCACAAGCGATGAGGTGAGATGGTTTGGGAACATTAACCCAGGTTATCGTATTCACCCTTCGATAATCTATGAGTCTAACTATCAAAGTCTAGCTTTAATTCCATCCAGTGATTTAGGGTACGGTGGCTATGAAAGACTTGCACTCTCTCTAATTAATTACGGTGCACTCGACGCTTGGTGTGGCTATACCACTTGTCAGGTTACAGTACAAGACTCACTAGAATTTTCTAATCTTGCATCCAAAGATGGTCGGATTATTTGGATTGAACCAGTAAGTGAGATGGTGGTTCACAATGCTGTGGCTAGGGCAATAACTGGAGTAGTCGATGTCGATTCTTTAGCAACTTTCACATTAGATGGTTCTGGAGAAATGTTAGCAATTGCTGATACCGGACTTGATAGAGATCATCCAGACATCAATGGCAGAGTTGCTGCTGTGTATACACAATTTGGCTTAGACACTTCTCCTGCTGATACTAATGGAGGGCATGGCACTCACGTTACTTTGACAGCGGTAGGTGATGGTTCGGGAGATACTTCGAGTAAAGGGATTGCTCCAAGTGCAGGAGTAACTATGTATGCTTTGGAGCACGACCCTACTGGAGTATTTGGCCGACAAGGGTCTATCTATGACTTACTATTTGACGCAAAACAAAAAACAGCTAGAATCGCAATTAATGCCTGGGGACTAAACGGCAATTTTGGAGAATATACCGCAGATTCAAGGTCTGTTGACCAGTTTGTCCATGATGAATCAACATTATTACCAATATTCTCAGTCGGAGATACCGATGGCCAGGGAAGTCCATTAATAACGGCCCCTTCTACCGCTAAGAATGTTCTTTCTGTTGGCGTAAGTACTACCGGTAGCCTTGGTTCAACTCCGGAAGGTTCGGTAGACTCAAATTCAAGAGAGGGTTTCACACTCGACAATAGAATCAAGCCAGACGTTGTAGCACCCGGCATAGAGATCTGTTCTGGACGTGCTGAAGAGGCTAAATCACCAATTGGATTCGCCTGTGGGACTGGTGTTCATACCGATGGTGACCCGCTATACATGTCTGTTTCAGGTACCTCACAATCAGCATCTGTTGCCGGTGGACTGGCTGCATTAACTAGAGAATTTATTCGTGAGCAAGTAAATATCGCATCGCCTTCCGCATCGCTAATTAAAGCTGCAATGATTAACGGTGCAGATGACTTGGGAACTCCAGACATACCAAATCAAAATGAAGGATGGGGTCAGTTAAATCTTGAAAATACAGTTATGCCTACAGATGGCAGCCAAGTACTTTCAACATATTTTGATGATGGAAAAGTACTGCAACCATCATTTGGTTTGGTTTACGAACTGACTATGGACCCATCTCATGGTATCGATATTACTCTAGCATGGAATGACGATCCAGGAAGCGCCAATTCACCACAAACAGATGCAAAATTAGTAAATGATTTGGATTTGTTATTGATTGCACCAAACGGAGATACTTGGCTTGGCAATAATTTTGCCTCGGGTTTTTCAGTCACTGGTGGTACTGCAGATTCAATAAATAATGTCGAGAGAATTAGCCTAGCTCCAGCAATTGGTTCAACCTCTGGCCAATGGTTAGTACAAATCCTTCATCGAGGCGGTTCAAATCAAGATTTTAGCATAGTCATGACAGCAGATGCAAGTTTAATTTCGAGACCGGATTTAGTTGCTTTTCCTGAATCAATTTATCTTTCTTCCCAAAGTCCACTGCAAAATGATATTTTTTCTCTCAGAGTGTCTTGGATGAATCAAGGTACTGCATCTGCCGCTGGTTTTCACTGGATTTTGGAAGACATAACTGAGGGCTCAATATTAATGGAGGGTGATTCTCAAGGCGTGTCATCTAGTCAAATTCAGTCTGAGATTACCACAAGGTCATTCTCAACTACTGGTATACATACGCTAAAATTGAGCCTTGATACAAATAATGTACTTGATGAAATGAATGATGAATCATCAGGTGTCAACAATAACATAATCGAGGTTGATATTGAGGTTACGGCTTTAGGAGTGAGGGTTGTTCCGTTGAATGATGATGGCTCAGTGCCGTCATTAGAAGTAGATCGACAACAAGCAGCAATAAAGAACTTTGATGTTAGAAATGAAACTTCAATTGATATTCCCATAACCATCATGAACGAGGGTACTGGCAGTGAAGCGGTGACATTATCCTATACCAATGTTCAAGAAAAGCACCCGATATTCAACTATTTCATATCCCCTGAAGACGCTTGGACAAAAAGTGTCTCTCAAGCAAGTCCATACACCCTAGGACCTCAAGGGGCAAATGATGACAGCATTGAATTGGTCTTAACCTTTGAAAATCAGTATGCTGATTTATCTGACCCGAATACACCTAGATATGCGAGGTCTGGAACCTTCTATGTTGATGTGACTGTTGCATATCAATCGCTACCATTAGTTTCTCATTCAATGCGCTTGACAATTATCATCGACGAAGTGGATGATGTGAAAATAGTCGTTAGTGGTACTAACGGTTTATCTGCATTACCTGGGGAATCTGCAGCATTTGCAATTTCTGCACTAAATGTGGGTAATTCACAGGCACAGTACTCAGTAGAGTGTTTCTCAGAAAATCTCTGGCAGATAATGCTTGGCAACTCTAATTCTTCGTCATTAGATTTTGAACCATTAGATATTGCCAATTATCTCTCAATGCCGGTTAGGATCTTTGTTCCTCCAGTTTCCAGTGGCTCTCCAGCAGCAGGTTATCAAGATACTGTGGAATGTTATGTTACATCAGCAACTGACCAAACGTTAAACTATACTCAATCAGTAACTATAACTGTTCTAGAATTATCTGATTACAGCACTAATCTTGGACTGAATGGTAACGATGTGGGTACCAACCTAGAAGTAAGGGAGATTCTGATTGATAGTGGAGAAGAAATAACTCTAGATTATAGCGTTATTAACGATGGAAATATTGAGATAGAACTGGATGTCATTGTTCAGCCATCCAATCCAAGTTGGTATGTAGAATTAGTTGTTGATGAGTTAAGTTACAGCAATGAGGTGACAATCCAAGTTCCGGCAGGTCAATCAAAAATTGTTGAAGTAATCGTAATATCTCCGACATCTTCTTTGGAGGGTGACTTTAACCTCTTCAACATTAAAGCCGAGGTTTCTAACTTTGATTATGTAACAAATTCAACAAAATTAATCATAATGGATAAATTATCCATTGATTTACAATCACCGGATTTGATTGAATGTGCAATCGGCAGTGACTACTCATTTACTGAGTTTACTTTGACCAATGATGGAAATTCATTAGCAGAACTAGAATGGAGTTTTTCATTGCCCCCTGATGGTTGGATAGTTGGTTTTGCTAACCCAGTGACAAGTCTTGAACCAAGGCAATCGGCAAACATAAGCCTGGGTATAATCCCACCTGTGAACCAACCAGTTGTCAATAGTGCTTTCAAAATGTCAGTGAGTGTGACCGCACAAAGCGGCGACAGACAAGTGGTGAAAAGTGTATTACTAGATGTCTCAGTAATCGATTCTACATTTGGCAATATGACACTTGAGGGAGAGGTACTTCAACCCCTATTGGGTGTTCCAAAAGGTAGTAGTCAATCATCGGAGGTTATATTGAGAAATGACGGAAATACCGCGATTTCAGGGACTTTAACCATCGTGATACTAGATGATGATGGCACGTCAGTATCTGGTTGGTCACCAAAAATTAGCCCTAGTTCTATAACTATGCTAAACCCAGGGGAATTTGAAACTCTTGAGATCACTTTGAATCCTTCAGAAGATGTTTCTAGAGGACCCTACCAAGTATTGGTAAATTTATCAAACTCGGAAGGAATAATTAGTACTATTTCATTACAAGCCTCTTCTTCACCTGCTGATGGTAATTCTGGATTATTCAACATCGTTCCATGGTATGTTTCATTAGTGATTCTTGTTTCTTTGGCAATAGTCTTGGTTGTTGTTTCACGAAGAATGAAGTCATCTGGTTCTTTCAATGATGATGGAACCGAATTAATTGCAGCTAATGCACATACAACTCCTGGTGATGTCGGGGGCCGTCGTGATAAAGTATTGGACATTGGCATGGCATCAGACGATATGACTAGTGGAGAGGTTTCACAAGACGAAATTGCTGCAGCCCTTGCTCAGTCAATAGGTTCCCAATTTAGCCAGCCAATGGCACCAGTTCCACCGCTTGGCATGCCACCTGCCGGAATGCCACCTGCTGGTATGCCACCTGCTGGCATGCCTCCAGTCAATAAAATACCACAAGGAATGCCTCCAGTTATGCCTCAAAAATCAATTCCTAACTTACCGCCTCCACCAATAACTCCTCAACAAGCGAATCAACCTAGTATCCCTCCTATACCCGCAACAGGGCTTCCTCCAGGGTGGACTATTGAACAATGGAATGCTTACGGCCACATGTGGCTTAAGAAGAATCAACCGTGAGTGCTACATTGAAAATATATGAATTATACGGCCAACCATGAGCAGCATAGTTTTGTTTGGCCCGCCTGGCGCTGGAAAAGGTACACAAGCAGCAAGGATTACCCAAACCACCGGTCTTCCTCAAGTCTCAACTGGCGACATGCTACGAGCAGCGGTAAAGAACGGAACAAAAACCGGACTTGAGGCAAAGAAATATATGGATGCAGGGAAATTAGTTCCTGACTCAATAATCATTGATTTGATTAGGGATAGAGTGCAAGAACCCGACGCAGTAAAGGGTCTAATGTTTGATGGATTCCCACGTACAATACCTCAAGCAGAGGCGTTGTCTAAAATTACCGAAGTAACCCATGTCATAGCTATTAACGTACCTGATGAAAGAATTGTTGAACGTATTTGTGGGAGATATTCTTGTGGTTCCTGCGGTATAGTTTTCCACGATACTTTCAACCCAACTAAGCAAGATGGAGTTTGTGATGAATGTGGTTCAACTGACATGAAAAGAAGGGCAGATGATAATGAAAATACAGTTCTACAGAGATTGTCAGCCTATCATGAACAGACCTCGCCACTGGCAGACTGGTATGACGATTTGGGTATCTTACGTAATGTCAATGGCGATAAAGCGATTGATGAAATCACCAAAGATATTCTAATAGCACTCAGTTAGGTGTTAGTAATGTCCAGAAAGAATTCATCTAGTAAATCAAAACGTCATCGGCGTTCAGCTGCTAATTCAACTCAAGCAGAACTAATCGATTTAATCGAGACAAGTAAGGATTTAGAATTCAAACAAACAGTAGCCAATAAGTTGGTTGACTTGAATCGCAAACATCGCTTAAAAATGCCCAAATCGCTGCAGGCAAAGATCTGTCATAAATGTTCAACCATTACTAATTCTACTAATACTAGAGTTAGGGTTAAAGACGGTATGATTATCAAAACCTGCCTGGTATGTAATCACATTAGACGCTATGGAAAGGGTCCAAAATTTAACCGGGGTAATTGAATGAAGAACATACCAAATAACATAAAAAAATTAGCCCTGTCCAGGGAGTTAAAACCAACCATAAGAATAGGTAAATCAGGTTTGACAGATAACTTAGTATCGGAACTAATGACACAGTTAGGTAGTAAAAATTTGGTGAAAATTAAGATAAACCGGGGCTTATTCGAAAAAAACGACTTACAACAATTATGGCAGCACTTGGCAGATAGTACCAATTCGACTATTGTATCCATTAGAGGTAATGTCGGAGTTTTGTGGAAGCCTTGACTAAAATATCCACAATGCTCAAAGATTGAATGATGTTCGCAGTGCTTGAGGAATATACAATGTTCAATCTAGTTGATAAGAAAAGTCACTCAAGAAGAATTGCATTCACTCTTTTACTAGTTGTTGGTTGCCTCTCGATAATTGGTCATACAAACGCTGCCGGTGGAGGCGATGATGTTCATCTTGAATTAACTATCAAAGATGGTTTAGAAAATACGGCAATCGCAGTAGGTCTGTCGATTTTAATCGTAGTTTATGTGTTGATTATTTTCGAAACAGTACATAGAACTCTGGCTGCTGCAGTTGGGGGATTAGCGGCGGTTGTAGCACTGAATTATTTCACTAACGAACCATCTTTAAGCCTGAAAGCAGTTACGACGATGATTGATTGGGAAACCATCGGTCTGTTACTCGGTATGATGGTGATGGTTGGCGTGATATCTCACACCGGTGTATTCGAGTGGTTTGCCGTTGAGGCTTACAAGAAAAGTGAAGGTTCCATTTGGTCATTAGTGGTAATATTATGTGTCGTAACAGCAGTACTTTCAGCATTTTTAGATAATGTTACCACTATCCTACTACTGACTCCGGTCACCATTCAATTGGCCAAAGTATTGGATTTACAACCAGTGCCATTGCTAATTGCAGAAGTACTGTTTTCTAATATTGGTGGTGCTGCAACCATGATTGGTGATCCGCCAAATATTATGATTGGATCTGGCCTCTCTGAATCTGCGATTGCATCTGCTGAAAACGGTAAATATGTAGATTTGGCTAGTGATGGTGTTAACTTCAATGATTTCATCATAGAAATGGCTCCTGGAATCTTAATGACGGTTGTACCTGCATTTATGTTGCTAAAATGGATGTATCGTGATGAATTTTCAGGCAAGCGTATCAGAGATGTGGCTGAATTAGAATCTAAATACGGCATTAAAGATTCTAAGATGTTAACCACCAGCGGAATAATACTCGGTTTGGTAATTCTAGGTTTCTTCCTTCATCCAATAACCCACATGCCAGTTTCTTGGATTGCTCTTGGTGGAGCTGTTTTCATGTTGCTAGCAACCAACCGTCATGAATTAGAAGAACCTCTTGAAGAAGTGGAGTGGACAACATTACTGTTCTTCGCTGGATTATTCGTGCTGGTACATTCGCTACAATATATGGGAGTAATCAACTGGATTGGAGAATATGTAGAACAAGCAATTGTTTGGTTCCCTCAAGGCGATGATGGAATAATCCGTCTTACAGCAGCGATGCTAATTCTACTGTGGGTTTCTGCCATTGCCTCAGCATTCATTGATAACATACCATATACTGCAACAATGATCCCCATTGTTCTGCAAATCTCTCAAGGAGCCAATGTGGATTTAGGTCCGCTAATTTGGGCATTAGCATTTGGTGCCTGTCTAGGTGGTAATGGAACTCTAATTGGTGCCTCAGCCAACGTAGTTATGGCAGGAATGTCAGAAGAAGCAGGTTATCCAGTATCCTTCAACGAATTCTTTAGAGCAGGGTTCCCAATGATGTTGCTAACAACAGCAATTGTTTCATTGTACATGGTTCTAGTTTACGCCGTAGGAGGCGGTGGAATGATGTGGAAATTAGCACTATTAGCAATAACACTAGTTGGTATTGTTTATCAGGTCTATCGTGGCAAATCAAAGGGGAAAAATTTAGCAGATTCACTAGTCGATAATGATTATGAAGAAATAAAAGATATGGCTGGTAAGAAAATTCAGCAAGTTAAGTCTGCAGTTGCAGGCGCATCCGAGGCAGAATAGACCTTTTATTCATCTTGTAAGCGCTTAATTGAAAGACCAAGCCTGTTTGGTATGGGTGAGGCTAGGTTATGTTAGAGTGTACCATCTGTGGTTTACTTTCACTAAATGCAGTATCTTGCCCCGCTTGTGGCAGTCAAAACTTGGTTGATTTGACGGCTAAAGATGATTCTGAAGAAGCATTACCCACAGAAATACCAGGTCTTGATGATGCTGCAGATTCATGGCATGAATTAGAGGGTTCGAAACGTGCTGAAGATACAGACAATTTGCCTCTTGAACCGACAAGTAATTCCAGTGATTTACCATTTGGTTTCCAGGGCGAGTCAAATATTTCACAGTCAAGATTGCCATTTGGTATTGGCAGTCATGCAGAGGGCATTCCGTTTGAACAATCTACAGGCCATGAGGATTTGGTCGGGCAAAATGAAGAACACCAAACCGGGCTGACTAATATTGAATCTGTTACACCAACAGATTTTAACATACAAGAGGAAATTCCTGAGGTCGTAGTATCTCGCCCAGACATGTTGAGGCTCACAGCCATAGTTGAAGACAAGCCTGATGATTTTGACCAAATTCCATCAACTACTGGATTACCAGATGTTGTTGAAACTCCTGCAGAAGAATTAATCGAAATACCGGATGAATGGAAAATTTATGCCGCTGAGACAGACATGGCAGAAATATATGCTGAATCTTCTAAAATAGTCGAAGTAGTACACGAACCTGAAGAAGATGTGCTGGTTTATCAGCATGACAATATTGCCGGTTATCCAACAAATAATCCCGACTCTCAATTTACCGGTGAGTCTATGTCGCTAGAACTTCATTCAGCTAGAGCAATGGATGTTAATTTATCAAACAACCCTGAATGCCATGAGGACTTAGAGGCTGGATTTTTTGCCATTGCCAAAGGTTCATGGTCAGATGCGGCGATAAAATTTCAACGTATCGCCTCTAGGATGCCAGGTGATTCAGCAGTTTACAACAATTATGGCTTAGCATTATTACAGCGTGCTATTGAAATGGCAAAAGATTCAGATCCGTCAACTCAGATGCTAGCAGCCTCACAATTTGAATCATCTATCTTGGCTTTGAGAGAGGCGGCTAAAAACAATCCAGATGAGTCATTAATACTACTAAATCTAGCACACGCATTATTGGTAAGCGGCCGTTCAGAAAAAGCGCTGAAAATCATTGAAGTTCACAATGAGAAAAACACTAACTCTGTTGAGGGTGCCAATTTGCATGCAGCGGCCTTAGTCAGTTTAGGTCAAAGTGTCAATGCCAAAGTCATACTTGCTCAGTATCGTGGGAATCCTGTTGTAGATGAGAATCTGGCTCGTTTACTTTGATTTTGGCGTTAACAAGGGTATTTTTCAATCACTCTCTAAACAGTGTACTAAACTAATTTTTGCCATGCAAATTTGTCCGACCAAACCGATTTATTCATATACAGGAGGTAGGTCGGTTGCTTGCTTAGCACCTTGGCATGCCTATGTCGGGGGAAGGGCTGAGGGGGACCATCCTAGAGG
>Ga0208277_1000481_pt1 | contig 23413 bp, 24 predicted proteins | sample ETNtaG_5_FD_185782 | JGI IMG/M metagenome (GOLD analysis project Ga0208277, IMG submission 185782) | Marine microbial and viral communities from oxygen minimum zone, Eastern Pacific Ocean - ETNP201406SV205 (SPAdes) (version 2) | ecosystem: Environmental > Aquatic > Marine > Oceanic ...
TAATTTCTTTCTTACTTATTTCTCCATTAACTTTTTCTGAAAGTCAGGATAAAAATTATCAGGCACGCCTTCAAGATGTCATGAAGGCAAGAAAGCTAATAGATAAAAAAAGAGAAAGAGATGAGATCAAAGATCTTGCTCAAGATCTAGCACAAGAAATCTTAATTATTGATACTCATATAGATACGCCGATTCAACTTTATATGCAGCAGGATAAAAATGGATCATACGAAGACATCACAAAGGCTTCTTCCTTACATTTTGATTATGATCGGGCTTTCAGTGGAGGACTAAATGTACCTTTTTTTGTTATTTTCACTCCACCATCTGCAGAAGAAAAAGGTACAGCCTTTGAAATGGCTGAAGAACTCATTCAGATTCTTGAAGATATCATAAACAAAAATCCCAACAAATTTAGATTAGTGAAGTCTCCTGAAGAAATTACAAACGATAAAGATGTTATGCAGGTTGTTTATGGCATGGAAAATGGTGCTCCAATCGAAAGCAAGCTTTCAAATATAAAATTATTTTCCGAAATGGGTATCAATTACATTACTTTGGCACATTCGAAAAGCAATCATATTTCAGATTCCTCTTATGATGAAAATAAAAATTGGGGCGGTTTGAGTCCTTTCGGAAGAGAAGTAGTTGCTGAAATGAATAAGCAAGGAGTAATGATCGACATAAGTCACGTATCTGATGCAGCCTTTTACGAAGTTCTTCGCTTAACCAAGACACCTGTTATTGCCTCTCACAGCTCATTGCGGCATTTCGTACCTGGATTTGAGAGAAACGTTTCAGATGACATGTTAAGAGAATTAGCTAAAAACGAAGGCGTCATTCAAATTTGTTTTGGTTCTGAATTCATTGCCGAAAAGAAAAAATATCCAAAACTTGTTGTTACCGTTCAAGATGTTGCTGATCACATAGATAGAGTAAAAAATTTAGTTGGCGTTGATCACGTTGGAATTGGTTCAGATTACGATGGCTGGCGGAATTTTCCTGTTGGCTTAGAGGATACTTCCACTTACCCAAACCTAATTGAAGAACTTTTGAAAAGGAATTATTCAAAAGAGGAAATCAAACAGATCTTTGGAGGTAACTTGTTAAGGGTTTGGCGAGAAGTAAAAAAATTCTCAGAGTCTTGATAGAAAAAGCTCATTTGCTATATTAAATTTCCAAAATATTTTTTTAAGGAGATAAAAAAATGAAAAAACTTTTAATTTTAATTGTAACTTTTGTAGCAAGTGCTGCTTATGCAGTTCCAGCAATGAACGTTTTTACAATCAATACTTCTGACCCAATGGGTTACATGGAATGGGCAAGAAAAAGCGCCCCAATCACTGCACCACCGTCAAACGCATCAGCCGCTGGCGTATGTTTGTCTACAGCTGGAGCTGAAGAATTTGGTGATATGTACTTTTTCAATCTATTTGATAGCAATTTAGATTCTTTGAGTGGAGACTATTACAGTCCTGAGATTGCTGCTGAGATTGCAAAGATAGCAAACAAAAGAACTGTCAGAATGGTAGATCATTACACGCCAATGGAGCCTGCCGGAGATGGTTTTGAGGTAGGGTTAACTTATTCAAATTATAATTTGAATGTCTACACAAAAAATCCTCAAGCTTATATGGAAGCCCTTAAAGAATATGAAGCCGCAGCACAAGCAAATGGTTTTGAAGATGTTACCTTAAGTGCTTTTCAAATAAATACTGGTGATTATTCAGGTCAAATATTGGTTGTAACACAAGCACCTAATGCCAAAAGACTTGGGCAATTTCTGGATGCAAGAAATGAAGCCTGGTCCACTTCTCTAGGAAATAGATTTCCAAAATTAAGGAAGTTAAAGAGAGGCATCATGATGAACTGTGAAGTTGTCTACGTAAGGTAACTTAAAGTTCTCTTTTAAAAGGCGGGTTTGTCCCGCCTTTTTTTAACTTCGTAAAAATTCTTTGATAAATTTAATTTCTGAATTGCTAAATGGAGAGCCATCTATTCTATAAATATCGTGAAACCATTCTTTTGGCTCAGGCAATTCATCTCCCTCTTTTATAAATTCACCTTGCTTCTTTTTTTCTTGGAGCTCTAAAATTGTTGACCAGCCAAAATGTGTTTGGCTTTTGCCTGCGACAAAACCCCAGTTGTAACAACCGACACTTTCCTTTTTAAAGATGGGAAGGGAGAATTCAAAAGTGGTACCAAACTCTCTTGCCATATATTCGGTACACAGCAAAGGCCTTCCAAATTCTTTAAGTCTTGCAATTGTGGGTTCTAGTTTTTCTGCCTCATAAGTATGAAAGGTTATTACGTCTGAATTTTCTCCATTGAGTTTCAAGATTTCATCGCCGATGGCACCATCTAAGCAAGCAGTTAGAGGTTGAGAAGGCCTAACTTCGAAAGCCCATTCCCAAGTATATTGAAGTAATTTTAGAGCTTTATCACCAATACCAAATTGACCAGGTTCGTTATAAATGTCCCACATCAAAATTCTTTCGTCATTTGAATAGTCTTTGAGGACACCCTGGACAAACTCTTTTAATCTATTTAATTCCTGTGCATCAATTTTTTCCTCATCAACTTGATTGACTAGTTCCATACCGGGACTTTGTTTCCATCCGGAGTTGTGAACTCCTTTGACAGGTAAAGGTTGTTTGCCTAGTTTTGGATAGGGCCGGTGACAGTCATCAAAGAGTACAATAATTGGATTGATATTTCTTTTTTCAGAAATATCTAAAAATTTATCAAAAGTTTTTTTGAATTTGTCTTTCTCAGACCAAAGCAAGTCATGCAAATAGACTCTCAATGAATTAAACCCAAGCTCTTTTGCCCAATCTAACTCTCTTTCAATTGTTTCTTCATCAAAGGTATCTTCTTGAAACATTTCTAGTTGATTGATTGCTGAACTTGGTAAAAAGTTGCAACCAACAAGCCATGGTTGTTCTTTATACCAACTGTTTGCTTTTTCTTTTGACCACTTCATATTTTTAATTTTAATAAATCAGAATAACAATTGAAAACATATAGCAGCCACAAACTCCTGAAGTGAGGTTTTTTCTGAGTTTCAAGTAGTCAGGATTAGTAAATTGAGGATTAATTTTGGACTCTAAGAGATAGAAAAGAAAAAATAAGAAAAATAATAAAGTCATTGCATAAATGAGGTTTATCCAAGCCAAAAAAATTGCTCCAAACCCCAAAAGGGAAAAGACAATGGCCAGAACTAGATTTTTTTGATTTGTTGAATCAATTCCCCAGATGATTCCCGATAAAAAAGAAATTATTATTCCCCCGTATACAACTAATAATTGAAAAGAAATCTCTTCGTAAGTTTCTCCAAGAATCCAAGGTAGGATTGTGAGAGTCGCAAAGGGCAGAAAGCCTAAATAACCTAGAGTAATTTTGGTTTGCATTTATCCATGAGCCATATTGAGTAGAGTCATGAAAAGTATACCTGTTCCAATTACACCAGCGATTAGTATTATTAGGTCAATAGTAAATACTTGAAAAAGTTTCAACCAAGACCTTTTTTTCCCTTCTTTTATATCTTGCAGTAAATACATAAAAGCACTTATTTTAAAAAGCAGAAAAGCTGTTAAGAAGGTTATTCCACCAAGAATAAATATCCCTGAGTTCATCGCGAATTAAATGTGTCTAAAGTTTGTATCCTGACTGACCATGCTCAGCAACGTCCAGACCTTCTTCCTGAGAATCATCAGAAACTCTTAAACCAAATACAGACCTAGTTATAAGTAATAGAATCACTGAGCCAACCAAAGTGAATAAGCCGACACTGACTGCTCCGATTACCTGAGTTGTCATGAGATCACTGAAACTTGAACCTTCATCGTATCCAATGCCTCCATAACTTTCTGTAGTTAAAAACGGTATAAGTAAAATTCCCAACAGTCCGCCAACGCCATGGACCGCGAAGACATCTAAAGAATCATCGATATTGAAGGTTTCTTTTACAATATTGACCATGTAGTAACAAACTCCACCAGCAGTTAAACCGATGATTAAGCCACCCATAGGCCCAACTGAACCACTTGCTGGAGTAATTGATGCTAAACCAGCAATACAACCAGTAACAGCTCCAACCAATGAAGATTTACCAAATTTAACTTTTTCAATGACTATCCAGACAATCGTTGCTGTTGCGGCAGAAATATGAGTAACTAGAATTGCCATACCAGCATCACCATTTGCGGCCAATGCACTTCCGCCATTAAAGCCAAACCAACCAACCCATAACATACATGCACCCATCATGGTTAAACCAGGGTTATGTGGAGGCTGAACAGAATTTGGAAAGCCATCTCTTGGGCCTAAAAAAAATGCAATAACTAGAGCAGTTATTCCTGCAGTTAGGTGAACTACGAGCCCACCTGCAAAATCTCTCAACCCCATTTCATAGAGCCATCCACCTTCAGCCCAAATCCAATGGACAACAGGAGCATAAATCAAAATTACCCACAACAAGGAAAAGACAGCTACAAAACTAAATTTAATTCTTTCTGGATATGCTCCAACTATTAGAGCGGGAGTTATGATAGCAAAGGTCATTTGGAACATGAAGAATACACTTTCCGGAATATCTCCAGACATGCTATCTCGTGAAAGATTTGCTAAAAACAGGTTTTCAAAATCTCCTATATAAGCTCCAGTGCCACTGAAGGCAATACTGTAGGCAATTACCAGCCAAGCAATTGAACTGATGCATGCAATAGTGAAGCAATGCATCAAAACTGAAAGGATATTAGTTGCTCTTACAAGGCCTGCATAAAATAATGCTAAGCCAGGCAAAGTCATAAATAAAACTAAAGCGGTGGACGTAATTATCCAAGCGGTGTTACCAGTATCCATAAAGCATTCCCCTTAAAATTTAAATGAAACTTTATCAAAAAGTATTTTGAACTTTAAGTCTAAATTAGTGCAATAAATGCACTGACAAGGAGCAATTATGAACTTCCTGGATATTTAGAAAGAATTTGAGAAATTAATTCGTTGGCAAGATCCTGATCATCCAATGAAGAAGAGTTTATTCTCATATTTGCATACCAAACAACCTTATCTAAATCCTCATCAAAAAATTTAACTGATAAATAATTAATTGGGGGAAAGTCATTTGCATAAAATTTATAGGAAAAAGGATCATTCCGATAACCATAAAAAAAATGTGAAGAATTTATTTGTCTATAACGCTCTTTTTCTTTAACAGAAAAGCTTACTTTTAAAGGAGATTGATCATTTTGGTCCAATCCAAGCTGAACTAAAGATGAAGATAAGGCCCGTGCAATTCTATTTATTCTTATGGGATTCTCTTCTTCATCAGATTCAACTCTAAATGGATCTGGTTTAAAAATCTTGAAGTCTTTGTATTTAGCGGCAGAGAAAGCTTCGTCGGAATCAACTTTGACTATGAAGCCCGATGCACATGATGCGAGCAAAACTAAAACAATTAACCTAGCTAACACGCTTTTATTATAACTTTGTTATAGTAATCAAAGAAATTTTTTTAAGGAGAGAAAAATGAAAAAAATAATATTTATATTGATGTTTCTTGCTCCCTCGCTGAGCTTTACATCACCGACTTGGATTGAATATTTATTCAAAGTGGAAAGTCCTCAAGATGCAGCAAAAATTGTTGCAGCCACGGATAAATTTATGTCGTCAGACTTTGTAAAAAATAATTTTAAAGGATCATTGCATTTAAATTCTTACATTGCGGCAGGTAAAGAAAAAGAAACTCATGCTTATGCAATTCTTCAACCAAGTTTAGCTGAACACGAAATTTGGCTTGCTAAAGTAGGTGACCCAAATAATGAAGAATTTAGAAAATTTGCTTCTGTGCTAAATTCAAACTCTGAAGGTATAGGCACGCGCATCAATACTTTTATTCAAACTTATGGAAATCCTTCAAACAAAGATACTGTTTGGGCAATTTATCCATTTAGAACAAAACAATCAAATGTTGAAGATATTATTGAGGCAACTGAAGATTTAGACAAAGCAATTAAAGATACATTTCCAGGACAGTTTGGTCTTTCAGAAAGAATGGCTGGCGGAGGAATGCAAACTCATCTTTATACTGTAGGTTATGAGTCTTTAGCAGAAATGGAGCAATGGGAAGATTCGGCTCCCAGAGATGCTGGGGTTTCACCATTTGATAAAGAAATGGATAAGTTAGTTGAGTGGCATGAAAGAGAAATAGTTAGAAATATCAGAGTATATGATTCTGCTATGACCCTTCAAGATTTCGTTGAATAGAATGAAAATTATTCCAATAACTTTATCCGCTCTTATTTTTGCTGTAGCTTGTAGTTCTGCTAAAGATGAAACGGAAGTTTCATTTTCCAACCTTGGTTCAGAAGAATATCCGCAGATGTTTTATATGGAGTATGTGCCATGTCAAGAAGGTGTTTACTATACCGCGGATAATTTTAGAAACGATGTTTTGCCTGAGTGGCAAGATCTTTTGGTAGAGGTCAACTCACCATTGGTATCTGCCTATGGTATTCAGCGTGTTCAAAAACTATCTTCCGACAATGAAGATGGCTTTTGGCAATTAATTTGGAATACAAAAGCTGATGCCGAAGCAGCATGGGAAGTCTGGAATTCAAATGAGAATGTAGCCGCATGGATAGACGAGACAGCTGATATTTTGTCTTGCGACGGCGAAAAAAAGTTTTCTTTTGATGCTTATATAGCAAGATCAAATGACACCTTTGGAGATTTTGACACCTCTAGTTTTACCTCTGAATATTATCAATGCCTCTACAAAGAAGGCAAAGAGGGAGCAGATCTTCGTGAAGTAATAGGGGAACTTGAAACGTTTCTGGATAGTGCCAATTCTCTTCAAGGACCATTTAGTTATGTAATTTTAGGCCCCGATTATGAAACGAACGAAGTTGATTTTTTCTGGGGAAATTTTTATCAATCGGAAGAAGCGAGACAAGCCTTTGATACCGAGTGGCAAAAACTTGATCCTGATGTTGAGGATAGTTGGAATATGATTTCAGATTGCGAAGAGCCAAGATATTACAACTCAGGAATAGTTCCAACGAGCTAAAGATTATTTAGTTTTTAAAAAAGCTAAGCAACCGAAAATACCTGGTTCGTCCTCCGTAAGGAGGTCGACCTGGGTTCTTTCTATCAATTGAGCATATTTTGGATTGATTTCTGAAGGAAAATAATCGAGCATTTTTTCTGTTATTAAAATTGGTTTTAGGGTATTTAAAATGGATCCTCCTAAAATTACTTTTTCACACGAAAAAGACAAAACCAAATCATTGATCATTGAAACAAGTGTTTTGAGAAAATTATCTATTATAAATAGCCCATCTTTACTTCCGTCCAAAGCAGAAGATATTATCTTTTCAGAAGAAAGTTTTCTCTGGAATTTTTCTTCATAAAGCTTCTCGATTCCTGGGCCGCTTAAGATATTTTCAAGAGAAAAAAATTTTTTGTTATCTCCTAAATCGAAATTTTCTAACATACCTTTAGTTGGACTTAAAGTATTTCCAAATTCTGTGGGAATAATTTGACCGTTAATAATTAGCGTCACTCCCAGACCAGTTCCTGGACCTATTAATAAAGTATTCTCGTTAGAGGCAGCTCCACTTTTAATGGGCAAAAAACATTCCTGATTAATTTCACTCAAAGACTGAGCTACAGCCTCCCAATCATTTAAGAGTAAGCACTCTTGTACGTTAAGCTTAGTTTTTAGTTCGTTGGCATCAATTAACAAATCTCTATTCGTGAGATTTATAGAACTCTGATTATTAGGACCAGCTGCGGCGATAACTAAACAATTAATTTCATTCTTTTCTTCTTCTAATAATTTTGTAAGAAAAGAAATGAAATCTTTATCGGAAATTTTTTCTTTTGATATTCTGGATAAGGTATTTTCTATGAAAGATGCATATCTAATATTTGTTCCACCAAGATCAATTAAAAGTGCGTTTTTCATTTTTTATCTTTGTAATACCTTCGGAACATATGACTGCCGACGGCTACAAAGATAAACCACACGAATGAGAACGTAAAGAAGAATACGTTTGCCAAAAATGTAGGGTTTTCCATAAGTGGCGCTCATTAACTCAAAATAAATTAATTAATGAAAGAGGATAGTGATTTAAATTCTATTAATATTACAATGTAATTATGAAATTTTACCCACCACACTATTTATTGGTTCTTTCTTTATGCATGCTTGTCACTTGGTATTTTGGAGAATCTTCACCTCAAACTTTGCCTCTTATTATTATTGGACTTGGCTTAATTGGACTCGGTTTTTTATTGGCTTTCAATTCAATTGCAAGATTTATAAGGGCGAAGACTGGTGTTGTGCCTTTTAGCGAGTCTACTATTTTGATTAAAGAGGGTTTTTATAAATATACAAGGAATCCCATGTATGTAGGGATGAATTCTTTTTTACTGGGTTTGATGTTGATTTTGAATAATCCTTTAAATGTTATTTTTCTAGTTATCTTTTTCTTTATCGTTAGGAATATGTTTGTTTTTAAAGAAGAGGTGCAGATGGAAGACACTTTCGGAGAAGATTATTTAACTTATAAAGAAAAGGTAAGGCGCTGGTTGTAAAAATCTAGCTGACTGCTTCTTGAGTTACTATTGTCTTAATTTGAGCACCATCTCCCAGAAAACCACTTAATTCATCAAAGAAGTTATCGGGATCTAGTCCGCATGCTTCAGGAGCTAATACTCCAAATTTAGTAATCTTTTTCTCAAGTAACATTTTCAATCCGCATGCCAATGGATAGCCAGTTGCTGCACCCATAGACATATTTTCTTCAAAACCATCTAGCGTAACAGCAACAATAGTTTCAGTTTCGTTTTTCAAACCCTGAGCCAGTCCATAAACCTCAGGCAGGGAATTTAAAATATCCTTGGGCTTACTCACATTATTTCTTTCAAGTTGTTCCAATATATTTGCTGCTTTACTCTTTGAGAGTAGCTTTATTTCAATGAAGAATCTAATCATTTTGAAAACAAAAACATTAATTAATTCGTTACCATGCATTAAATTCAAGCTTGTTGAAATGTCTGGATAGTGATGAGGGAAAGTTATTGCTTCAGGATGACCGAAAATACTTGCTTTAAATTTACCTAACTGAGGATATTGAACATTTACTGTTGTTAAGGGCCTTACCATTTTAAATTTTTTATTCATATAAACTTTAACTTCTCCTATCATCTGTTCAATACCATGCTCCATTGCAGCATTGGCTCCCGTTTGAGAACTTTCTTCTTCTGGTTTTGCCCCTGAGACATCCCAGCCTGTATAAACATTTGAAACTTTATCCAACTCGTTCATAGCTTTTAAAGCAAGCATATTAGTTATCCCTGGACTGGCTCCTAACCCTAAAATAGCAATCTTGTTTTTTTCTTCAGCTAATTTATTTAGGGAAAACATTTTTTCAGTTGGCTCCCAGTCGTCACATATATCTAAATAATGACAATTTTGCTCCAACGCAATCTCTAAGATTGGGTAAGCAAGCTTAAAAAATGGTCCTGTGAGATTAAGAACTACGTCTGCGGAAGCTGTAACTTTTCTAAGAGAATCTTTGTCTAAAACATTTAGGCCTATCCCGGTGATCCTGTCATCGCAAAAGGATTTAGCATAATCAGAAGCGGCAGTTTCATTTATATCGGCGATAGTTATAGAATCAATTCCACCTATGGCGCTGACTGCCGAGGAAGCAAATCTGCCCATGCCACCACTACCTCCTAAAACCAAAACATTCATCAACAAGTATTAAACATGAGTAAAGGATATTTTCAAAATTTTTTAAAAATTGATAAATTTAAGTTTAAATTAATAAATATTTAACAAATCGGAGAAAACTATATGACTAATAAAATCACAGATGACCCAAGAATAGATCCACGCATTAAAGAACAATTTAAAGATATAAATTTTCCTGAGGTATTGGTTGAAAGCTCTTCTAGAGAAGAAATGCTTTCTAAGGTGAATACTGAAGAAGGCAAAATGGAACTCATGATGTATGAAGCTGTTTTTAATGATCCAAGACTAGATGACGCAATTTCATCGGATGGACTTAAAAATGAAACCATTGAAATCGAGTCGGAGCCAGATGCCAACAAAATAAAACTTTTAAATATACGACCTGATAATAATGAGGTACTACCTTGCGTTTACTATATTCACGGCGGCGGTATGGAGATTGGTTCTTGTTTTTACAAACTATACCAAGCCTTTGGTAGATTGATTGCTCATCAAAATATTTCAGTAATCATGGTAGATTTTAGAAATGCCAGAGTGCCATCATCAGTTCCAGAAGTAGCGCCTTTCCCGGCAGGGTTAAATGATTGCGTTTCAGGTTTTGATTACATCAAAACAAATGCTAAAAAACTTAATATCGATTCAGAAAGAATTGTCATTTCAGGAGAAAGTGGTGGCGGAAATTTAACTCTTGCGACGGGAATGAAATTATCTCAAGCAGGCAGATCTAGTGAAGTTAAAGGTCTTTATGCTTTATGTCCTTACATTGCAGGAATTTGGCCATTACCTGAAAATCCTTCTTCTACAGAAAATAACGGCATCATGCTTGATTTGCATAATGATCATGGCGCTGTGGTTTATGGTATTGAAGAATGGGAAAAGCGTAATCCTCTCGCCTGGCCAGGTTTTGCTAAAGAGGAAGATGTAAAGGATTTACCCAAAACTTTTATAAGCGTTAACGAGTGTGATCCTTTGAGAGATGAGGGTATAAACTTTTATAGATTGCTCAGAAGGGCGAACGTTGAAGCTCAGTGCAGAGTATTATCTGGAACCATTCATGGAACAGATACCATGGTGCTCTCTTGTCCAGAAGTTAGCTTGGAAACGGCAAGAAGTATTGCTGCCTTTACTGGCGATTAGTTAAAAAATATTTACCAGCCAGATAAGTACATAGTGCCCTATGAATCCATAGAGGCTAATTGCAATAATTGGTTTGTTGGAAAGCCCATTTTCTTTATTAAATAAAATCGCATAAATAAAAAGCGGAATGTAGAAGAATAGAGAGCTTGCCATTCCCGGGCTAAAAGTATTTTGTGCTGTTGAAATACCAATGTGAAAGCTTGCGTTTGCCATGGTAAGAGCGTTGTTAAAAAGAAAAAGTATACCAAAAACTTTTTCTGATCTTGCTCTAGATACGATCAAAGCTGGCAATAGAATTACGTAAGGCATTAGGTTTATCAAAGTAACTTCCATTGGTGAAATATCCATTCCATTTCTATATGCCCAATTTAAAAAATGGTAGTAATCGCCAAATAAAAGAGGGGACAATACATACTCTTCAAACTGATGAGCAGAGAGAGCTAACAAAGGTAAAAGGGCAAGAAGATACTTACTCTTAGCTCGATAAAGATAAATACAAATTCCTAAAAAAATGAAAAAAGAAATTGTAAAAAAGTTTTGCATAAGCAAAACCAAAGGCACATTAAACGTTGGATTCATTAGGCTACAATACCCCAAATTCTCGTCATAAACCAAAAACAACCCATGCCGCCAATTCCATAAGTTACAAGACTTCGAAATAGATATTTAAGATCAACTTTATTAAGTAATAAAATAATTATTCCCACAACAGGAATAATCATAAGCTGACCAATCTCAATACCTATGTTGAAGAATAATAAAGACAGGAAAAGTTGATCATTTGCTATCCCGATCTCAGATAATGCCCCAGCAAAACCAAACCCATGTAAGAGGCCAAAGCCAAAAGCCATCAACCATGGTCTTTTTATTTCAGTCTCTGCCTTAGTTAATTCATATGCCAAATAAATAATTGTTAACGCAATTAGAGCTTCAGTACTCGCCGAAGGAAGTTTAAAAATATCCAAGACAGAAATTGCCAGGGTAATACTATGCGCCAAAGTAAATGCTGTTATTGTTTTAAACAAAGGTATAAATCCTGAAATTAAAAAAATCAGACCTAAAACAAATACGATGTGATCAATTCCGCCGAGCAGATGTTCCACTCCTAAATAAAAATAACCAGTTGGATAAACTTGTCTATCTTCAGGAATAATAATTTCTGGAGCTTTGAGATTCATCAGGCCTTCAAATCTATCCCCATCGAAATGATTTACCGTCACCAAGGCATCATTAAGAATGCTCAGACCACTTACTTGAATTGCTTTTCCCTTTAGCGATTCAGTACATTTCAAATTTATTTTTTCAGAGATGTATTTCCCTTGCCTAAAGGGCAGGTCTTTTTCAATTTCACAAATTTCAGGAAAAGTAAGCTCGGGAGAAGTACCAAGGTTTTTTATTGGCGTCATCCAAAGGGCTTCGTATTCAAGCTCTTTGGTTTCATCTACTAATAAATGAGCGGGATTAAATTCATGAGCAAAAAAAGCGGATGAAAAAAAGATAAATAATGAAACTAAAACTTTAGTCATTAAATATGTACTTAGGATTTATGATTACTTGATATTTATTTCTCAATTCGACCAAGTATGAATCTAAAGTTTTTTGTTTTTCTTCCAAATAAAAATCTACTTCTATCTTTTCTTTTACTTGATTCAAACTAGGAGTAACGCTTTCAACTTTATTGAGTAGCTTAACAGCATGGAAGCCATATGCTGATTCAACTGGGCCTAGCCAGGTATCAAAGATGGGCTCATTAAAAATCTCGTTAAATTGATTACCAAAATCTCTTTGTATCTCAAATCTGGATTTTTCGACAAAATTTTTCCCTAGCATGAAAGGATCACTTTTAGGCAAAATTTCCTCATTTTCTTGAATATTCTTTAAAGCTTCTTCTGATCTTTGTCTGCCATTTCTTTCAGAAGAAAAGTAAAGATGAGTGAAAGTAAATCTTTCAGGGACAATATATGATTCTAAATTTTTCTCAAAAAATGTCTGCAGTTCGTCTAGGTTTGGAGGAGCAATTGAGGTTTCTTCTCTTAAAAATGATATTTTTTGGGCAAGTCTTCTTTTAATTATGCGATCTTCTAGGTCAAGATTTAATCTCAAAGCTTCTCGGTATAAAATCTCTTCTTTGATTACATCATCGATAATGTTTTTGATATCAGTTCTAGTAGGCGACCTGCCAACCTGTAATTCCCATGCGTATATCAAGCTTTCAATTTCTTGATCGGAGATAAAAATATTTAGCTCATCCTCATCATAGTTGAAAACTAAGTCCAATAATAAGATGGCAATACCTATTCCAAAAAAAGCTAGTATTTTCTTCATTTGATGTATCTGAAATTATAGAAGGCTAGGCGGTATTTTAAATCCACCTCTCAAATCTCTAACGATTTTAGCAACTTCGATACAAGTTTTATCTTCTAAATAAGGGCCTGTTATTTGCATGCCAATTGGTAGATTTTCTGAAGACATTCCTATGGGAACATTTGTGCTTGGTAACCCAGCTGAAACAGCAGGACCGGCCCATAAAGTCGCTCTGAGATATTCATCATCCTTGCCGTTTACAGTAAGCTTTCTTTCATGAACTGGATTATGGTTGTGCTTAAAAGCCGGCGTTATTGAGGTAGGACATAAAATCACATCATATTTTTTGAAGAATTCTCTCCACTTTTGACGCATATTTTGCCTCATGGCATTTACTACTACCCAATCGGCATGTTTTAAAACTGATCCCCTCGCAACTTTGGCAAGTTCTGACATGTCGTTTGGATCTAAACCTTCATTCAACTTGGTAAGAGTTTCAAAGGTTTCTTCAGGAGAACCAGCAAGCATCAGAGGATTTAAAAGTAGACTATAAATTTTATCTATTTCCTTAAAACTCATGGGCAGGTCAGCTGTTTCAACTTGAGCACCAGCATGTTTTAAATCATTTGCTGTTTCTTTAATAAGATTTGCTATTTCATCTTCCACTTCGGCATAAGGCTCATCTGGCCAAACAGCAATTTTGAGTTCCTTAATTTTTTTTGTTCTTGCTTTGGGTAATTTAATTTTCCAAGCTGGACTATCTTGCTCTTGGGCTGCAACCAAGACGTCTAATGCAATTTCTAAATCTTCAGGGGATCTAGCGAGAGGCCCTGCTACGGATAAACCATTACCAGTTGATATTGAACCAGGGGGTGGGGGCATGTGCCCAACTTCAGAAATGATGTTATAACTTGGTTTGTGTCCAAAAAGACCGCAGAAGTGAGCTGGTACTCTAATAGATCCTCCAACATCAGAACCGAGCTCCAAGGGAGTCATGCCTGCAGCTAAAGCTGCCGCAGAGCCTCCGGAAGATCCACCAGGAGTCCTTTCCAAATCCCAAGGATTATTCGTGGTGCCATAAACTTTATTGAAGCTTTGCAAATCTGAAGAAAGAAAAGGCACATTGGTTTTGCCAAAAATGATTGCTCCAGCATCAACCAATCTTTGAACTGCCTCTGCATTTCGTTTCGGAATATTTTCCTTCCAAGCTGGATTCCCTCCAGTCGAAACAATCCCATCTACCTCAAAAGCATCTTTAATGGTCATGGGTAAGCCATGCAAAGGACCCAGTGATTTAGAATCAGTTTTTTGGTCAGCTTGTTTTGCTTTTTCTAGTGCTCTTTCAGCATCTAATGCAACTACTGCATTGATGGATGGATTTACTGCTTCTACTTGTTTTAAAAAAGATTCAAGAACTTCTTGAGCAGAAACTTCTTTTTGTTTTATCTTTTTGAGAATCTCATGAGCATTTTCAAATATCATTATGCTTAGTAATTCTTTGTTTAATACTAGTTAGTATTTAAAGGCTCTTCAGTTTCTTGAACGCTGTCCATTATCGATCTGATTGTAAAAACACCACCCGGATTTGGAACATTTGGAATATACCAAATTGGGCTTGACCAAGCTCGTTCTTGAAAAGTTTTTGGTAAGTCTTCTCTGGGTTTCAATCCGGCTTTTATTGCATCCCAAGTAGTCCATGGGCAACTGGGGTTTTCCAAAACTCTAACATAGTAAAAAGCCTTTTCATTTTTATTGAAATCAGGATCTGTCCAAACAGTTTTAAGTTCAGCCGATCCAACATCATTAGATATTTCACAAGTTTCAGTATTTACCGAAGCACCATTATCAGGACATCTATTTGTAATTGGATTGACTTTAGCGCCGTTGGAACAAACTACGTCATAGACAACTTCTTTTGGCTCAGCGTCAAATTGATTTATTGTACCTTTGATAATTTGAACTCTTTGCAGCGGCGCTCCATTTTTTGCCCTTTGCGCCCAAACAAAAAAGTTAGGGACATTGCTACCTTTGGAAACTAAGTCAGAACCCATGGGAACACCGTTACGATATGCCTCGCTGATAATACTTTCACTATTTAAATCTAGCTCATTCATACGATAGCCACCAAAGAAACGAACTGAAATTCTATTCCCACTGGTAGCAAAAGTTTCTTTCCTTCGTAAGGCACTGAAAATAGACTCACGAGTGTTTTCTTCAGCCCAAACTGCAGCCAAACCTGATGCACCCCATTGGGTAAATCCTGACTCTAAATAAGTTCCTTCTTGACCTTCATAAATTTCAATAGGCAAGCCGGTATCGCCAAAATTACTCTGACGTCCTAAAATAGTTTGCTGATAATCAGTTACTGGTACCGAACCTCTTCCTTCAGGAGTAGCATCAATGATTCCTATTTTTGACCAAAAATCAGACTCATCATAAGACGAAGCTCCAGTATGCGTGTCGGAAGAGCCAATTAAACCAAATTTATAAGGATTTCCTCGATCTTCCCATTCAAGAACCATACCTCTAAAAAAAGCATCTCTTACATAACCCCCCGCAGGTAAAGAGTAAGTTCTAGGAAAGCTACCTACTCTCGAATTCATGATGCCAAAATCTGCCCATTCATCGTTAGGTGATAAAAGAGGATGAGTATCACTTGTACCTTTAACCTGAGTCATTTCAACAATAGGTTCATTCCTCATTCGCAATGTGGAATATTCTTTATCAATGGGAGAGCCATCAAATTGTTCTACTTCAAACATTTGTCCATTTGACCCATTTGAGTTGTGCGGCATAGCAATAGAATCTATGCCTTTATCCCTAAGCTTATCCATCCAAGCCCATAAATCTTCTGGGTTAATCGAATCGATTCTAGTCCATGGTCTTTCAGGCGCTTTAGATCCTTCAAAGATTACGTTTCTGTGTAAATTACCATTCTCTACTTCTGTCGAAGTAGTAAATTCGTATCCAATAAAGGTTGTGAAATTTCCAGGGTCATTATGTTCATTTGCAGCTCTAGCTACATCTGCCCAAGATGACTTATGCGTCTCATCATCAAAAGATCGTATCGCTAACGATATGTGATTGGATAAAAAAGCTTGAATTAATTTTGGGTGATACCAAGGATAAGGATTTGCAATCGCTTCAACAGCACCTCTGAAGCTACCAAGTCGAAAAGCAGAAGACTCTAAAGTCTGGTTTTCCGGAGCATTTATATTGTGATAAATTTCAGCGCCAGGAAGAGTAGAAGCATAGGTTGAAGTATCAGCCCAAGCTTGAATCATACCCAGAAAAAAACCATGATCAGTAACCGCATAAAAATCCAAAGGTTCTCTAAGCTTCATATCGAAACCTAAGGCATGCTTTATGGTGTCACCTTTAGCATATCTGTAAGCATCATCAGGAGAGGCGGTTGTACCAAATACGTAAGCATCAAATGAATATCTTGTGTGAACGTGAAGATCACCAAAGTAGGCATTTCTTAATTCGTTATAGTCTTTGCTAGGACTAGGCGCGGGTTTATCTGCAATAGAAAAATCCACCACTTCCAATGAAGTATCTGTACATCCAACAAAAATTAATGCCGTAAAAATTAAAGCGCTGATATTTTTTTTCATTTTCTCTCCCCGAGTGATAATTATCTTAATGCAATCAAAGTAAAACTTCTAATTTAAATCAGAGACCTTTATTTCTTCTGTACCAACAGGCAAGACAACAAAAGTTCCATCTCTAGATAAGGTCCAATCCGCCCTAATCTCATCAACTCCTCTCACAAAAACATTTTCCATGATTCCGTTTCGTGGAGCCGGAGTAAGGTGATAAAAAATCAGGTGTTTAACATTTGCCATATTAGCTAGTTTAGCTGCCTCCACTGGCGTCATGTGATAAGTCTTTATATCTTCAAGCACTTTTACTAAGGGCTGATTAGGATTTCGTTCTAAAATTGCTTCCTGCATAATATTTATAATGTGGTTGGCTTGAGCTTCAGCAATCAAAACATCAGCATTTTTAGATTTAAGAGCTATATTTTCGTCATAAGAAGTATCTCCTGTTATGACTAAGGATCTTCCTTTGTAATCAAAACGATAACCAAGAGCAGGCTCAATCGGTTCATGGGTTACTTTAAAGGCCGTTATTTTTAAACCGCTTTCGTTGTAAATGATTGGATTATCTAGATCTATGATGGTTGTATCAAAGCCGACAGACTTAATTGGCGCAAGCGCCTCACCATGATGTTCATTTCTGAATCCATAGTCTAATTTATATGCCATTTCGAAGCCTGCGGTTACGATATCCGTACCTTCAGGTCCATATACAGTAAGTGCTTTTGGACGACCTGGTAACCAAGTTCCCAAATGAAGATCGGCCAAGTCTGAAATATGATCGGAGTGGAGGTGGGTGAATAGCACTGCTTTAATTTGATTTATTGGGACGCTGTATTTTCCTAAATTAACGGCTGCGCCATCTCCTATATCAACAATAAAAATATCCTCTCCTGCTTTTACAGCGACACAAGTTTGCGCTCTTCCAGGAGATGGTAAAGGCGATCTTGATCCGCAAATAAGAGCGCTTAGCGCGTCTTCTTCAGGGAACGGACTTTCGGCTGTAGCTAAATTTGAAACAGCCGTTTTTATGACTAAATCTTGTACAAAAGGAACTCTTAATGAAATAAAAATAATTAAGAAAACAATAATAATGACGCCTAAAATTTTCCAAATTCTCATAAATGCTCCATACTTTGGAATAGTAAATATACTAAAATAATCTAACTATTGACAGTATGCATGTCAAAATATATTTTATAAATTTTAAAGAAAGATGACAAAAATTAACAATCCATTAACTCTTCCTTGCGGACAAGTAATCAAAAATAGAGTTTGCAAAGCAGCTATGACAGAACGAATTGCCTTGGGCAATAATTTCACTAACGAAAAGCATATTGAGCTTTATAAAATGTGGGGTGCAGGTGACATCGGTATTTTGCTCACAGGTAACGTCCAAGTACATCGAGATAATTTAGAAGGTCCAGCTAATGTTGCAATTGAGGAGGATACTTATAAGGAACAAATGCCGATGTTAAAAAAATGGGCTGAAGCTGCAACTGGAGAAGGCAGCAGACTATGGATGCAAATTTCCCATGCCGGAAGACAAACTCCAGGCGAGATCAACATGAATCCAATGTCACCTTCGGATGTGCAATTAAAAATCCCCGGTAGAAAATATGGAAAACCCACTCCCATGACTGAAAAAGATATTCAAGATGTCATCAATAGATTTGTTTTTACAGCAAAAATTGCCAGAGAGTCAGGATTCGACGGTATTCAATTACATTCTGCTCATGGTTATTTGCTATCTCAATTTTTATCTCCTGATATCAATCAAAGAACTGATGCTTGGGGCGGACCATTGGAGAATAGAGCTAGAATCCACTTGGAAATTATCAAAAAATGTAGAGAAGAAGTTGGCAATGATTTTGCGATTTCAATAAAAATGAATTCAACAGATTTTCAAAAAGGGGGATTTTCTCCAGAGGACTCCATTCAAGTAGCAAAATTATTTAGCGATTCAGGTATAGACAATATTGAAATTTCTGGAGGAACATACGAACAACCAAGATTATTGGGTTTAGACAAGGTGAGCATCAATCCAAAGAGAAGCGAAAACAGAAAAGAAAGCACCATTGCTCGTGAGGCATATTTCCTTTCTTATGCTGAAGAAATAGCAAAGGTTGTCAATATCCCATTAATGGTTACGGGTGGATTTAGGACTAAAGATGGTATGGAGGCTGCATTAAGAGATGGAGCCTGTGAAATAGTTGGAGTCGGCAGACCCCTTTGTGCCAATCCCTATGCGATCAAAGAATTACTGTCTGGACAGATTGATGAATTACCAAAGTATGAAAAAACTTTATCAATTGGCCCGTGGTGGTTATCACCTACCAGCCCCTTTAGATTGATTCAGGCAATTAATGCTTTTAGTGCTCAAGCTTGGTTTTACCAACAAATCAAAAAAATGGGCAAAGGACTAATGCCGGATTTAAGCCTCAAACCTTGGAAAGCATTTAGAGAGGATGCTAAGGCAGATCAAGAGGCGATAAAAGAATATCAAAATTTTTAATTCAAATGCAAAGGAGCTAAAAAAATGAAAGTAGAAAACAAAGTGATGCCAAACGAAAAACAAATGGAAGAGTTTTTAGATGAGGGGCATGATGAGCCCATCTTTATGGTAAATCTCTTGAAATTCAAAGAAAAGGCAGAATATCCTGATAAACGAGAAACTGATCTTACCGGAAGAGAGGCTTATGCCATCTATGGTGTAGAAGTGGTAAAGCATCTAGAAAAAGTGGGTGGCAAACCCATTTTTGGTTCAGACGTTACTAGGCTTATGTTGGGTGAAGTGGAAGAGCTTTGGGATCAAGTTGCCATTGCTATGTACCCTAATAGAAAAGCAATGTTGAAAATGATTTCAGACCCTGATTACATTGAAAGTGCTCAACATAGAGTTGCAGGTTTAGCTGGCCAATTAAATATTGAAACAAAGGTAAGAGATAAAAATGGCTTTTAAAAATATATCTCTTATCGTTTTTGTAATTTTATCTTCACAGATTTATGCGGCGAAATACGATAAAAAAGTTGATCCCATAGAACTTTATGAGAAAGCAACCAATCATTTAAAAAATGAGGAATATCGCAAAGCTCTAAGAGTCCTTGGAAAATATACCAAATCCAAACCAAAAGATGCCGATGGCTGGACCTTGTATGCTTTCACTCAAAGAAAGTTAAAAAATTACAAGAAAGCAGAAGCCAATTACGAAAAAGCTCTTGAATTAGATCCTGAAAATAAAATTGCCTTGGAGTATCAAGGCGAATTATTTGTCGAAACGGAACGCGTAGGACTGGCTCAAGTAAATCTTAATAAACTCAAGGAATTATGTCCTACCTCTTGTGATGAACTTGAGCAATTAAGAAAGTACATCAATCAAGAAGCTGAAAAATCTCTGTGATTATTTTAGATGGCAGCATGGGCAATGAGTTGCTCAAACGCTCCAACAAGCCATCTTCCGGTTTATGGTCAGCGCAATTTCTTATTGACTCTCCAAATTTAGTAAAAGAAGTTCATCAAGCTTATGTTGATGTAGGCTCTCAAGTCATTACCACTAATACTTATTCAACTATCCCTAGCTATCTACAAAAGGAGAACAAAACACATTTAATGAAAGACTTGATAAGGAAAGCTGGCGCTATTGCACGCGAGGTAGCTGATGCCAATAATCAAGAAATTTTGGTCGCCGGTAGTTTGCCACCTCTCGATGAAAGTTATCGACCTGATTTAGTACCAAACGAAAAAGACTCCATACCTATTTATCAAGAGCTCATCGACGAACTAAATCCTTTCGTTGATATTTTTTTATGCGAAACTGTTTCTTCTATTACAGAAACTTCGAATATTTTAAAAGCATTAAAAAACAACGCTACGCAAGATAAAAAAATTTGGCTTTCGTGGACTTTGTTAGAAGATAAAAGTGGCAGACTAAGAAGCAAAGAAATCATTGAAGATGCTTTTCAGCTTGCAGAAAGTTTTAGTCCTGATGCTTATCTTTTTAATTGCACTGATCCTATTGCGATTACCGAAGGCATCAAGAAGTTATCTAAACTTACTGATAAACCCATTGGCTGTTACCCAAACATTTTTGGAGTTCCATTCGATTGGACTTTAGATAATGTTGTACAAGTTGAACCTAGAAATCTTTCCGTTAAACAGTTTCTTGAGTATAGAAATCTTTGGGAAGAACTTGGGGCGTCTATAATTGGAGGATGTTGCGGGTTAGGGCCAGATTACATAGCTGCAATATCTGAAAATAGTTAGACGACATAAAACTAAGTTTTACCTAATAACTAAAGTTCCATCATTTCTAGAAGTTAATTCTCTTAAAAAATTAAAGAAACTTTTGTTGGACTCTTCAAAAGCAACTTTGCACTCTGGATTAAATTTATTTGCATTTACTCCACCGGTTAAAAAACCTATAGCATTTATCCTTGCCTTTTTTTTATTAAAAAGGGTTTTATTTAGATTCTCTATTTCATCAAATGATTCTGCTGGTCTAGAGCTATCAGTTATTAGCAATTCATCACCAATTACAAAAATCCCTACTTTACTTATGCCATCCGCATAAAGGTTAAGAGATCTCTTTATAGCCGGTATGGGATTACTACCAGAAATTAAATCTGCTCGAGCTAAAGCAGCAATCATTTGTTGCCTGTTATATTTGTTGTCTTCAATCCAAGTCTTTCCAGTGGGGTAAATATAATCACCATTATCTTTCATAATTTGAAATCCTTTTATTTGAGGAAAGGCATCTAAGAGGATTTTGAATTCATTTATCACTCTGGCCCAATTTCCACATCTTTTCATACTCCCTGAAGTATCAACGATAAATACTACATAATCGGAGTCGATTCTTATCCCTCCAGATTCAGTTGCTGTAGTTGTTCTAGAGGTTTCTTTTTTGTTTTTAGCTAGTGAGTCATCTAAAAGCGCCATTTCAAAGTTTGTTTCTTGAAGCTTTTTCTCAAGTTCTGAAAGTTTTTTCTCAGCACTTGATAAATCTTTCTCTAAAGAGGAATTTTTAGATATTTCTTCAGATGAAGAATCCTGTATTGATACAATTTCGGATAGGGTATCAAGAAAAGAAAAGCTATCCGTTCCATTTTGACTATCTGCTTCATTAAAATTACTCAACAATAGAATCAATACTAACGCGCCAAAACCACAAGCCATCACGTCTAAAAAAGACATTGAAAAAGGATCATTCTTTTCTCTTTTCACGGCCAATCTCTCGGAGGTGCAATAAAACAGCCATTTGAAGATTTTGCAACATCAGATAGAAAATAGGGCGCCATTATATCTCCCTCTATAGGTAGCAAAATAAAATTTATTTTTATTCTCTTATTGGCTTTCTTTAGAAGATTTATTGAGTCAAAAAAAATCAATTTTCGACAATTTCCACTTATTAAATTATCATTTTCACATCTTCTTCCTTTCCCCTGTGTTGGCAATCCATCAGTTACTATGTAAACAGAGTCTGCCCCATCATCCGAAATAAGTTCAAAAGGCTTCATTAGATTTGTTCCTCTTTCAGGAACAATTTTAATTAGAGAATTTTTTATATCTTTTAGAGCTGTAGATTCAGACTTATAAATCCATTTAGAATTTGCACTCAACTCATTCGGCTCTTCATTAAAAGTGATAAATTTAAATTGAGAAGAAATTGGTAATTTTTCTAAAAACCAGTCTGATATAGATAAAGCTTGCTTCCACTTTTGACTGTTTTTCTTAATAGAATTATCGCTTACCGAAAGTCGAAATATTTCTCCTAATTTTTTATGCAACATACTTGCGGAGCTATCTAACAAGAACACAACTTTACTTCCTTCTACATTACAACCGGAAAGATATCCTTTTTGAAATTCTTCATATTTATCTTTTTCTTTTGATGAGTTTTCTTTCTCTTGCTCTTTCAAATTAACTTTTTTTTCTTCTATGATTTCTTTATTAATGCTTAAAAGATATTCAGTCTCATCAATTTTCTTTGATATTTCTTGCATTTTGTTTTCATTATTTTGCAGGGTGTTCTGAATACTAAGAGATTCATTTTTAGCTTTATCCAATTCTTCCAAGGTTTGCTTTATTTCTTCTGCATCAACGAATGATGAAGGTAATACATCCTCTTTAACCAAAACTAATATGAGCGCAATTGCTCCCAAACCACAAGCCATTACATCGATGAAAGATAAATTAAAAGAAAAGTTGTTTCTTCTTCGCACCAAGCTATTTAAGAATCCTACTTCTTAGTCTGATTATCAGAGTATCTTGCTTTTGCTCTATCAGATTAATTATTAGCATTAAAAAAATAGTTAAAAAAAGAGCCACAAAAGTAGAATTAAAAGCGAGCCCCAAGCTTTCTGTCATTCCAGATATTTGCCCAGATAATGCTTCTCCAGTTTTGCCTAAAGCATTTCCGATACCTCTTACGGTGCCAATGAAACCAATTGATGGAATTGCCCAGGAAAAGAACCTTAACAAAGATGTGTCTATTTGCTGAGCATAAATTTTGTTATCTATTAAAGATGGAGAGCTAAAATCTGAACTTTCTTCCTTGAAAACTGACTTGATTATCTCTTCTTCACTAGAGGATTTAAAAACAAA
>Ga0208277_1000483_pt1 | contig 23395 bp, 18 predicted proteins | sample ETNtaG_5_FD_185782 | JGI IMG/M metagenome (GOLD analysis project Ga0208277, IMG submission 185782) | Marine microbial and viral communities from oxygen minimum zone, Eastern Pacific Ocean - ETNP201406SV205 (SPAdes) (version 2) | ecosystem: Environmental > Aquatic > Marine > Oceanic ...
CATGGATAAGAAATATGATGTCGTAGGCATTGGTAATGCTATTGTAGATATTTTAGGTAATGTCGCTGAAGAAACTTTACACGAATTGGGTATAGGAAAGGGGGTTATGCAGTTAATTGATATTGATCGCTCAAAAACTCTTCTTGAAAGTTTAAGCAATACTAAACAAACTTCTGGAGGATCAGCTGCTAATACTATAGCAGGTTTAGCCCAGCTTGGGGTAGAAACAGCATATATAGGTAAAGTTAAAAATGATGAACTTGGAAAAGCATTTGTCTCTGATTTGGAAAAGATTGGTTCTTTTTATAATACACCTCTAGCAGGTAAAGATATCAGCGATGAAACTGGTAGGTGTATTGTAATGATTACACCAGATGGTGAGAGATCAATGAATACTTATCTAGGTGCCACGGAGTTTTTATCTCCTGCTGATATAGACCCGCTCCTTTTAAGTAATAGTAAATATATCTATCTTGAGGGCTACCGATTTGATGGACCAGAGAGCATAAATGCATTTGAAAAAGCTGTAAATATTGGAAAGGCTAACAACGCGGTTGTAGCGCTAACGCTTTCCGATCCTTTCTGCGTCGCGAGACATAATCAGGCATTTAAAAATCTAATAAAGTCAAATGTTGACATTCTATTCTGCAATGAAGAGGAGTTAAAGATGTTGTACGGATCTGATGACCTCGATCAAGCACTTTCCAGCATATCAAAAGAAGTAGAAATATTAGCATGCACAGCTGCTGAAAGAGGAGCATATATATGCTTTGAAGGGTCAAAACAATTGATACCGACCGAAGAAAGAAAGCTTATCGATTCCACTGGAGCTGGGGATCTTTTTGCAGCTGGGTTTCTATATGGTTTATGTAACAGAAAAGATAAAGCTACCTGCGGAAGGATGGGAAATATCGCAGCTGGAGAAATAATTACACATATAGGTCCTAGGCCTGAAAGACATTTACTCGAACTTTTTAAAGAAGCGCGGTTAGCCTAAATAAGAGTGAGATAAATTTATCATATAAAATATTATTATATGGAAGGACAAATATAGTGAATTATCAATACGACCGTGAAAATATTTTTGCCAAAATTTTAAGAGGCGAAATTCCTAATCAAACAATCATAGACACGGACTTTACATTGGCTTTCAAGGATATTAATCCTGTTGCTCCAGAGCATGTGTTGGTGATACCAAAGGGACCATATATTAATTTTGATCACTTTATTTCGAAAGCATCTTCTGAAGAGGTTCTAGATTTTAATAAGACAATCAATGAGGTTATAAAAAAGATTGAAGCCTCCCCTGGTAGTGGTGGACAAGGATATAGAATAATTTCTAATGCTGGGGAGCATGGATTCCAAGATGTTCCACATCTCCATTTTCATATTGTTTCAGGTAGATTTCTTGGTCCTATGATACTGAAGAAGTAGAAGATTGTTTTCTAGTTATTTCTTTAAAGACATCATTTAGGCTCGGTTCTAATGTGTGAAAAGAGTAAATTTCTGACTTAATTTCATATAGCACAGATAGTAATCTTTGAGTACTTAGATCCTTAGGTTTAAATTTTAGGACCAAACATTCATCTAACTCAAAATCTAATGTAATTTCTTTTGGGAACGCGGCTTTAATTATCTGGATTGAATTCCTTTTCAATTTATTTCGAAATTTTATATGAATGGAATGTGTGCCAAGTTTCTCCAATATACTATCCTTTGAGGAGCTTTCGATCAACCGACCCTGACGCAAGATAGCTATCTCTTCACACATCTTCTCCGCTTCTTCTAAATAATGGGTAGTCAGAATTATAGTTGTCCCTTGCTCCTTGAGCCTAATAATGTGCTTCCACAATGTTTCACGGAGTTCTATATCAACACCGGCTGTGGGTTCATCTAGGATTAATATTGGTGGATCATGTACTAGAGCTTTGCCAATCAATAAACGTCGCCTCATTCCTCCTGAGAGATCTCTTGAATAGGAGTTTGCTTTATCTTCCAGACCAATTGCTGCTAAGATCTCATTGGTTCTGCGATTCTTTTTTCTAATTCCATATAAACCAGCTTGGGTATCTATTGATTCCTTTGGTGTTAAAAATGGGTCAATATTTAATTCTTGAGGTACAACACCTATAGAATATTTGCATTCGGTGGGCTTTTCAGTCTGATTTAAACCCAAGATTTCAACGTAGCCAGATGTCTTTAGAGTAAGGCCTGCCAAAATATTAATAATAGTAGATTTTCCTGCACCATTCGGGCCAAGAAGGCCAAATATTTTACCTTCAGGAATAACCAGGGATATATTGTCTAATGCTTTTTTATTACTATTGTCTGCAAGTTTGTATGACTTATTCAGATTTTGAATCTTAATGGCATTTTTTTTAGTCATTTGATGCTCTCATGTTACTTACTTGCTCGTTCTAATTTGTTCGCTATCATGTCTAGTAACATTTGTTCAACAAGTGTAAAACTTTTTATCGAAATGTATGGAGTTTAATGTATGAGTTCTAAGGGAATAGAAATAGAAAAGGTAAAAGAGTATAAAGTAAAGTGTGATGGAGGAACAGGGGGGCATCCTAGAGTTTGGTTGCAAATTTCCTACAAGGAGAAGTTTGTTGTTTGCCCTTACTGTGAAAAACGCTTTGAGTTAGTGGGAAAGAATTAGAAAATGTTATGTCTTGGTGATAACAATATTTAGTATACAGAAGTTAAAATGATTACAAAAGAATTTGGTCCAGAGCATCACATTCATTTGATTGACGGATCCGGCTTTATTTTCAGAGCTTATCACGCTTTGCCGCCACTCACAAAAAGTGATGGTACTCCGGTAGGAGCCGTTTCTGGTTTCTGCAATATGTTATTTAAAATGATGGAGGAGACCTCTTCTGGCCCTGAAGCTCCCACACATCTTGCAGTAATTTTCGATCACAAGGGCAAAACTTTTAGATCAAAAATTTACCCTGAATATAAGGAAAATAGGCCACCTCCGCCAGAGGATCTGATTCCACAGTTTGACCTAATAAGGGAGGCTACTAAGGCATTTGGCCTACCATGTATAGAGCTTCAAGGTTTTGAAGCAGATGACATAATTGCCACATATGCCAGAGAAGCAAAGGACCTAGGAGGAAAAGTGACAATTGTGTCCTCTGATAAAGATCTTATGCAACTAGTTGATGAAAGTGTAAGTCTTTATGACGCTATGAAAAATCGGAGGATTGATTCAGAAATAGTGTTTCAGAAGTTCGGGGTAATGCCTAAGGATGTTATTGATGTACAGGCACTTGCCGGAGATAGTGTTGACAATATTCCTGGTGCGCCAGGAATTGGTGTGAAGACGGCAGCCCAACTGATTACTGAATATGGAAATTTAGACAATTTGCTTGATAACGCTCACAGGATAACACAACCAAAAAGAAGAGAAGTTTTACTCCAGAACAAAAGTGAAATTCTCGTTTCTCGAGAATTAGTAACTTTAAAGCCAGATGTTCCTTTATCTAATAAGTTACAAGAGTTTCTTCTTACACCTCCTGAGCCGGACAGGTTACTGAGCTTTTTGAATAATATGGAATTTAAGACTCTTTCCAGACGGTTCTCTAAGAAAGTAGGAATTGAAAATGTAGAAGAGACAAAAGAAAAAACAGATGATTCAAAATTCTTTAGGTATGAAGATTACACGAAACATGGAGTTGAAATAGGAGATTTCTCTAAATTCAATAACTTGGAATATAGTACAATTTTTAATAGAGATCATCTGTTAGAAGTATTAGAGGAAATTAAGGAAAATGGTTTCTTTGCTATAGATACTGAAACAACATCCTTAAATGAGAGAGAAGCTGAACTTGTCGGTATTTCTCTGTGTTTTGAAGTCGGAAAAGCATTTTATATACCAGTTGGCCATAAAGAAGAGGCTGTAGATGGAATTGAAGGGACTCTTTTTTCTGACTCAAGGTTGGATAAAAGGCAGTTACCATTAGAGGTTATAATTAATGAGTTGAGGCCAATTTTAGAGAACTCTTCGATCCTCAAAATTGGGCAGAATATAAAATATGATGCTAAGATTTTAAAAAAATACGGAATTAATATGATAGCCGTTGACGATACGATGTTAATGTCTTTTTGCATAAATGGAGGCCGCCATAGACATAGTATGGATTCTTTGTCGACCCGTTATCTTAGCCATGATCCAATTCCCATAAAGGAATTGATAGGAACAGGAAAGTCGGCTGTAACGTTTGACAAAGTTCCAATTGAAAAAGCAACAACCTACGCTTCTGAAGATGTAGACATAACATTAAGGCTTTGGTCAACTTTTAAGCCATCTTTATTAGCAAATAGAGTTAACACTGTTTATGAAACTATGGAAAGGCCACTTATTTTTGTCTTAAAGGAAATGGAAGAAAACGGAATCGTTGTGGATCGAAAGCACCTTCAAGACATGTCAAACAAATTAGCACAGAAAATGACAAATCTTGAGAGTAATATCCATAAAAAGGCTGGGTTTGAGTTTAATGTAGGCTCTCCTAAGCAGCTTGGTGAAGTGCTTTTTGAGACATTAAAAATGCCAGGTGGAAAAAAAGGAAAGACTGGGGCATATGCTACTGGAGCAGATGTTTTGATGACACTTTCAGTAGATGGTTATGATTTTGCCCAAGATGTTTTAGATTGGCGCCAAATGTCGAAACTAAAGTCGACCTATACAGATGCTTTGCAAGATCATATTGACGAGGCTACTGGACGTGTTCATACTTCCTATATTAGTTCAGGAGCTTCTACTGGCAGATTGTCCTCATCAGATCCTAACCTTCAGAACATACCAATTCGTACTGAGGAAGGAAGGAAAATAAGAGAGGCCTTTATATCAAAGGAAGGTTACAAGATTGTTAGCCTTGACTATAGCCAAATTGAACTTAGGATTCTAGCACACATGGCTGAAATAGATAGTTTAAAGAAGGCTTTTCATGAAGGTCAGGATATACATGCTATGACAGCCTCTGAAATATTTAATGTACCTTTAGATGAAATGACTTCAGATATAAGAAGAAAGGCGAAGGCAATAAATTTTGGTGTGATTTATGGGATATCAGCATTTGGCTTAGCCAACAATTTAAGAATTAGAAGAGAAGAAGCGAAAAATTTCATCGATACTTACTTTGCGCGTTATCCGGGAATTAAGGAATATATGGATATAACCGTAAGTGGCGCCAAGTCAGATGGGTTTGTTAGTACAATGTTTGGAAGAAAGGTACACACTCCTGAAATAAATGCAAAAGGCCCTACCGGTGGTTTTGCGTGGAGGGCTGCTATAAATGCACCAATTCAGGGTACAGCGGCTGATATTATTAAGAGAGCAATGATAAAAATTGATCGATTTTTAGATCAATCAAGTCTTCAAGCAAAGATGCTATTACAGGTGCATGACGAATTAATATTTGAGGTTCTAGATAGTGAAGTAGAGCAGGCCTCTAAAGAGATTAGTTTAATCATGGAGAAAGCATGTGAACCTGTTTTAAAATTATCTGTTCCTTTGATTGTGGAGTCAGGTTTCGGTGACAGTTGGGCTTTAGCTCATTGAGGAAATTCTAAAGCTTTTCTTTCAGCAATTTGAATCTGTAACCTAAGGTTGCAAAACAAAAACCCATACCTATTCCTAGACCAATCCATATACCGCTTCCACCAAGGCTTAATTGAATTGACAAAATGTAGGCAACGGGAATTCCCACTACCCAATAGGATATTAGACATAAATAAAATGGAACTTTTGTGTCCGATAGACCTCTTAAAAGACCTATTGTCAGAATTTGACCGCAATCAAAGATATGAAAAATTATTCCAAAAAATAAAAAGATTGATGCGAATCTTAATACCTCGTCTGAATTCGCTAACCTCTTATCCAAAAAGAGATTTATGAAAAATTCTCCTCCTAAAATTAAGGTAAAAATAATGAGAACCCCAAATCCCATTCCAAGGATATAAATAGATTTACTAGCTTCATAAATTTTTTCTTTGTTTTCCTCACCTAGGGCGGTTCCTACTCTTATGGTTGCTGCTTGGGAAATACCTAAAGGTATCATAAATGCTAAACCAAATATTTGCATAAGTATGCCGTGGGCGGCTAATTCTACCTTTCCTATCCACCCCATTATTACAGCGGCAGCACTAAAGCTTCCTACTTCAGCGAGTGTTGTAAGTCCTATTGGCAAACCCATTTTTATTATTTTTAGGAGCGCTTTACGATCAGGTTTGTATATTCTTTTGAATAATTCAAAATTTCGAATTGATTTTGATAAATATGTATAAGCTACCATTAAAATCATCATGGCTAAACCAGAAATTACAGAAGCGAATGCCGCTCCCTGGATCTCTAACCGAGGTGCACCAAGATTTCCAAAAATCAGCATATAGTTAATCAATGCATTAAATAATAACCCAAATACAGATATCCAAAAAATTATATAAACCCTATCTATTGCCATCATAAAGCTCCTAACCATAGTGAAAATCATAAACGGCAAAATCATCCATTTAGCGATTGCCATATATTGGGAAGCTAAAGAAATTAATTCTTCCTTTTGCCCAAAAAATCTTAGTATTAAATCTGTTTGTGAGAGTATTGTTATGCTTGCTAAACTAGATAAAATGACTGCCCATAACCCCATTCTAAAGGCGCGTCTTGCAAAATTTGCATCTTGTCTGCCCTGAGCCTGAGAAATAAGGGCGACGCTAGCATTTGGAAAACCATAGATCCAGATATACAGTATAAAAAGAAGTGTTGATGCTAAGGTTAGGGCAGCAAGTTCTGTAGTTCCAAGCCAACCTATCATCAGAGTGTCAGTCACTCCAATACCCATCTGCGTAAATTGGGTGATGATTAAAGGAAAGCTCAGTTTAATAGTTTTTTGGATCTCGAGTAGCATCGTCTATTAATATTGGAAATTGAATTCACTTGGTATCTAAAAAGTTAAAATTAATTAATTAACCCATGGTTATTTTAGAAGCGACTAGCTATTCTATATTAGATTTAGGTAATTGTGATGGTGTTAATACCCTAATGTTAAAGCAACATGAAATTTTGTTTCAGCCGATAGATATTGGGCCTAGGACTTTAAAGAATAGATTTTATCAAGTTCCTCATTGTACTGGAATGGGTTATAATTTACCTCAAACTCACGCAGCCATGCGTAGCGTTAAGGCCGAAGGTGGTTGGGGGGCAGTCTGCACTGAATACTGCTCAATTTCTCCAGACACTGATGATGCGCCATATCCTTTTCAAACTATTTGGGATGATAGTGATGTAAAAAATTTATCTATGATGGTATCGGGCGTCCATGAGCATAATTCTCTTGCTGGAATAGAGTTGCTAGCTGGAGGTAGTTATGTAGCTAATATGAATGTAAGGCGTCCGGCTCTTGGGGCAGTTAGCTTACAGTCTGCTGCTGAACCTTTGCAAAGTAGAGCAATGGATAAATCTGACATTGTTGACTTAAGGCGAACTCATAGATTGGCAGTCAAAAGGGCTATTCAAGCAGGCTTTGACATCATTTATGTTTATGCAACTCACTGGTATCTTTTCACGGAGTTCTTATCACCTAAAGTTAATACACGAACTGATGAGTATGGTGGCACGGCGCTTAATCGTTCTAGAATCATTCGCGAAATTATTGAAGATTCTCTTGAAGAGATTAAAGGGCAAGCAGCCTTAGCAGTTAGATTTTCAGCTAATGGTGAAGATATGCCAATGAACGAAAGGCACGAAATTTTTTCTGCTATGTGTGACCTGCCCGATTTGTGGGATTTGAATATTGATTCCTACCATGAAGAGATGTCTCCTTCGCAATTTCTAAATTCAGGCACACTAGCAGATCAGGTCTCTTGGGTAAAAAACTATACTAAGAAGCCTGTACTAACTGTAGGGCGGTATACATCTCCGGATGACATGGCCTCACATATAAGATCTGGTCATATAGATATCATCGGTGCTGCTAGACCATCTATAGCGGACCCTTTCCTTCCAAATAAGATTAGAGATGAAGATTTTGATGAAATTAGAGAATGTATAGGATGTAACATTTGTTATGCGACAAATACAAGAGGAGTGCCTATGCGTTGCACTCAAAATCCTACCATGGGTGAGGAATGGAGAAAGGGCTGGCATCCTGAAAAACTACCTCAAGCAAAATCTGAAGGATCAATTTTAGTTGTTGGTGGAGGCCCTTCAGGGCTGGAGGCCACGGCCTCATTAGCTAAACGTGGATACAATGTTACTCTTGCTGAAAAATCAAATGAATTAGGAGGTCGTATTTTAAGTGAGAGTAAATTGTTTGGTTTGAATGAATGGATACGTGTGAGAGATTATAGGTTATCATCAATCAATAAATCTCCAAATGTTGAAGTGTTTCTTAATTCTGAAATGCAATTAGAAGATTTACTAGATTTTGGCGCAGATAAAATCGTTATTTCTACTGGAAGTACTTGGAACATTGATGGACGTGGGAATACCTTGGTTGGTGGAGGAAATTACTCTGAGGATAATTTAATTCCAGTCGATGAGTTTTTTAAAAACCGTAGTCAATTTAAATCTTCAGTCAGCGGAAGAAAAATATTGATTTATGACGATAACGGTCATTACATGGCGCCAACCATAGCTATAGATTTAGCTACTGCCGGAGCTGTTGTAACTTTAGTTTGCTCATTTGGTTATGCAAATGAATGGGGCTTAAATACTGAAGAGAGAGTAGGTATAAATCAAAAGATCGCAGAAACTGGCATTAAACTAATCACTTCTCATTCCGTCTCAGCTTTTAATAAAAATAAAGCAACCATCTCATGTGTTTTTTCTGGTTTTGAGAAAATTTTGGAGACTGATCTTTTCATGCCGGTTACAATCAGGACACCTAACTCTAATTTATATCACGCTTTAAAAAATCTTGAAGGGAATGATAGTAGATTAGTGAATAAATCCATTTATAGGATTGGAGATTGTGAAGCACCTGGTTTAATAGCCAATTGTATTTATTCTGGTCACAAATTAGCAAGGGAGATAGATTCCTCAGATGAAGATGGCGCGTATCTCAATAGAGAACGTGTATCTATATAGCTTCAGTATTTGTTCTAAATTGAGGCAATTAATGTTTAGAATAAAGCTGGCCATCCGTTAAAATTTCATCTGCAGCTTTCTCTGCCATTGCAATTACGGTAGCATTCAAATTGCCGGTAATTTGAGTTGGAAAAGCAGAAGCATCACATACCCTCAGATTGTCAAAACCTCTTACTTTTAAATCACTATCTAAAACAGCTGAGCTATCATTTTCTGGCCCCATTCTTGCTGTTGAACACGGGTGGTGGCCTGAATAAGTGCTTTTGTATATTGCCTCTTCAATTTCCTTATCGGTCTTTGCATCTCTAAATGGTGAAAGTTCTCCGGAATGGTGTCTCGATATTTCCTCTTTTGACATAACCTCACGCATTACCTTTACACCTTCTATCATTTCTTCAAGGTCAGATCTCACTTCATAATAATTTGGGTTTATAAGAGGATAATCTAATGGATTATTGCTTTTCAGCCGTACCGTCCCAAGTGATTTAGGCCTCATCTGATTTATGTCAATTTGAATGCCTGGACGAGCAACCTTCCTACCTCTTGCAAGAAATTTTCTTCCCAGCCTTTCGAATAAAGGAGTAGAGTCCTCTTTTTCATTAGTTAGGTTCTCATCTATTATCATAGGTGTCATATAGACTTGAAGCTCCGGTAAAGTGAGGTCCTTAAAGGCATGAAATAGGACAGCAGAAAAGAACGCACCACTTCCTGGACCGCTTTTGAAAAGCAACCATCTAATCATTAGTTGCAATGCTCTATCAAGACGCTGAAATCTAGCTAAACTAAGGTCCATTCTATTGGAGGAGTACTGCATAGATACGTCTACATGATCCGCTAGATTCTCACCAACCCCAGGTAATTTCATATATATAGGTATGTTAAGTTTTTTTAAGTGATCCTCTGGTCCAATGCCAGAAAGCAAGAGGGTTTGGGGCGTTCCAAAGGCTCCTTGGCAAAGAATTATTTCTTTGTGGCAAAGGATTTTTTTGCCATTTATAGTTTCTACTCCAGAAGCTCTATTTTTATTTAATAAAATGCGCGCAATATGACACTTCTTTATAATCGTTAAATTTTTTGGTTTTCTCTTAAGGTAGGCTATATTTGAAGATTGACGAATGCCATTTCTGATCATACTTTCAGTACGGCCAACTCCTGTCCTAGTTGGCCCATTAAAATCTTCTAAGAAATTGTGACCGGCTTTCATAGCTGCGTCAATAAAAGCTTTTTCTAGCACGCCAAAATTTACTGATGGTTCTGTTGCTATAGGACCAAAATTGCCGTGCCATTGATCATGGCGGTGTTTAGAGCTCTCTGATTTAATAAAATATGGCAGCATATCAGAGTAGCTCCAGCCTTTAAGTCCCATTTTTTGCCACTTATCATAATCAGCAGAAACTCCACGCATATAAATCATTCCGTTCATATTTGAACTTCCACCCAGACCCTTGCCTCGTGGTAAGTAAATTGATCTTCCATTCAAGTTCTTTTGGGGAGTGGAATGGAAACCCCAATCTAGATCTGGATTTCCAAAAACAAATCCGTTACCTGCAGGCATTTTTATGAATAGATTTTTTCCACCACCACCGGCTTCAATTAGGCATACACTCAGATTGTTATGTTCAGAAAGGCGAGCAGCCAGTGTGCACCCCGCAGAACCACCTCCAACGATTATATAATCAAAAAATTTTGCCATGTACTACTGCCTATAAACGGATCTAAAAACTAGATAGAAAAATATTGCTGTCGCCATTATAAAGAATAATGAACTATAGCTTAGAAAAAGCAATGCAAATCCAGAAATCACAGGACCCATGATTTTCCCAGAATTTCTTATGGCCCCAAGTAAACCCATTTCGCTACCATGATGAGAGAAGTTGTTGTTTTTTACTATAAGTGAGAGGCTTGCCGGAACTACAAATGCTTGTCCAACCCCAAATAATACTGCGCTCATATATAACATATTATTTTCTTGGCTAAGGCACAAATTTAATAAGCTAAAAATCATTAGAATAAGCCCATAACGTATTAACAGTTCCGTGGGCCAGGCATCTCCCAACCTTCCTCCAATTGGACGAAACAAGAAATGAAAAAATTCTTGTATAGTAAGGTATATGCCAGCCTTTATAAATGTTCCAGAATCTGACGTTAAGATTTGTAGGGGAATAAATACCTTCACAGAATATGTCGTAAAGTAGATAAAAAATTCTAAAATCCCTGCACGCCACACAGCTTTATTATAGAAGCTTACGTTGAATGCGGTAAGAATTAGGTCTTTAAGGTTCTTTAAAAAACCTGTGACATTTGCGATATTATTTTTTGTATTGCTCTTCTTGGAGCTGATAAAAAGAATTGGTATAGAGCCAATAATTGAAATTAATCCGATTAAGTAGAACGCTATTTCTATAGAAAAGTAATTGAGAATTAATCCTGCTGTAATTGGAGCAAAAAGGTAGGCTGCTGATCGTGCCATACCAAATACCCCCATCTTTATGGAAGAGTTGCTTTCAGACATATCAGCGACAAGTGCCAGTGTGACTGGGCCAAGTATAGCTGTAGCTATACCATGAAATATTCTTAGAATTGTCAGCTCTGTCGGTGTGTCAACAAACTGATACATGAATGGAAAGAAAATGAAAAATATAGATGCTATTAGAAGCCAAACCTTTCTTCCTAATTGATCTGATAGGAAGCCAATTATGGGTTTTAAAAACATCCCTGTTAGGGTGGAGATAGATAAAATGGTTCCAACCAAAATTTCAGACGCCCCTAGGATCATTGCAAAATATGGAAGGAGAGGCATTTTACCTATCTGATAGCCATACCTAAAAGTAAAGTCAGAAGCAAATAGTAGAAAAAAATCCTTTTTAAAAATCATGGTAAGGAAATTGCTTTTGCCAGTTACCAGCCTGTTTTGGGGGCAGATATAGATTGTGCTGTTATAACTGGTGGCTTTAATTTTCCTATGTCAGAATTAAATTTCTTGACCTTAGTTTCAACAAGCTTATCTAGGTCATCTAATATTTTATCGACCTTTACAAAAACGCCTCTAGATACTTCTTCAGATTGCTGAGGTGGTTTTGCATCAGCTATAATTATTAAAGAAAGCAAATCTTTAAGTGTGTCATCTAACCCAGCTGGGTGCCGTAAAACATCGCTTGGGGTCTCTTTATTAATACTTACCAAACTTCCTTCAATATTTTTAAGATCTAAGATAAGGCTTTCAATAGTAGTTTTCTTGTCCGGCGTCACTCTTAACATATGTTCCAACTGTGAGTTCATTAGCCTAATTCTATTCAGTGCAATATGCAATTCAGAGAGCTTATTTGTTATGCCTACTGCCAAATTATACTGCTCTTCAAGATCATTTTTTGAAGCCATTACTCTTGGATCTTTTACTACTTCGAAAGAAATTGCTTTCGATGAATCGTTTACTTTAAGTTCAATTTGATAAGTACCAGGCATAACTTTTACACCGCTCCCACCTGCCAGTTTAGAACTTTTTGAAAATGGCTCATATTTCCTTTTGATTAGGGATTTATCTTGTTCTATGGGCCCTTGCTCACACAGATTCCAAATAAATTTATTCAAACCGGGAATAAGTTTTAATTTGTTTTTACTATCATCCGCATTTTCAAATCTGATTATTTCTTTACCCTTATTATTCTTAATTCTTATAGATATATTGGGATTTTTTAATCTATTGCTGAGCCAAAGATAAATTACCGCTCCATTAGGAGGATTTTCCCCAGTATCAAGGTATTTTCTTTCCTCTTTTCCATCAGCAAGTGTTCTCATATATGATGCTCCTGAAACGCCAAAGGCTGGGCTGTAGTCCTTGCCGTCACCGTTGAAAATTCCTGAACTCCAATGAATATTTTGCCTCACAGTTTTAGGTACTGGAAAGATATCAAACTTATCATCGAGTTTCATTGGTTGGCGAAAGACTTCAATGTTGTCCAGTATCCAGAAAGATCTCCCATGAGTGGCTACCACTAAATCTGAGTTCTTAATTTTAATATCATAAACAGGAACAACTGGAAATTTTCCAGAGAGTCGGTTCCACTCTTTCCCATCATTTAAAGAAGTGTAAATTCCTGTCTCTGTTCCTACAAACAATAGACCGGGAACCTTTATGTCACATCTAATAACCCTCGTAATTTCATTCTTTGGAAAATTTTTATTTAATTTTTTCCATGTTTTTCCACTATCTGATGTTTTAAAAAGGTATGGCTCGTAATCAGACATTTTATATCTAGTAGCAGAAAGATATATTGTATCTGGATCGTGGCAAGAGATTTCAATATTGCCAATATAAGCCCATTCAGGCATATCTTTAGGTGTAACATTTTGCCAACTTGATCCTTCATTTCTAGTAACATGGACTAGACCGTCATCAGTTGCTGCCCATATTTCTCCTTTCCGATGCATGGATTCAACTAAGGAGGAACAGGTAGCGTATTGTTCCGCACCTGCACTCTCTGGTGTGAGAGGCCCACCAGAAAAATCTAATTTTGATTTGTCGTTACGACTTAGATCAGGAGATATTTTTTTCCAGTTCATTCCTTCATTTTCTGATTTAAAAACGTGATTACCTCCGACATAAATTATTTCTGAATTATGTGGAGAAAAAATAATTGGAAAAGTCCATGCAAACCTATACTTCAGATTTTTCGGAGCAATACCTAACTGCTCTTCTGGCCAGACGTTAATTAGTTGCATTTGACGAGTTTTATGATCATATCTTTGTAAAGCCCCATTTCCTCCAGGGCTTGAACCCACTGCACCCACATAAGTTATTTCAGGATTTTTTGGATTAACGGCGATAAACCCACTTTCACCTGTGCCAGGCAAAATACAGTCAGCCATTGTAATCATTCCCCACTCAGCTTGGCTTGGTACCGAAATGGATGTATTATCTTGCTGGGTAGCATACACTCTATAAGGGTATTGGTTGTCTATATCCATTCTATAAAATTGAGCAGTATTTTGGTTATAAATTGTTGACCATGTATCCCCGCCATTAAATGAAACACATGCTCCTCCATCATTGCCTTCTATCATTCTTAGGGGGTTTTCAGGATCAATCCAAAGATCATGATTATCTCCATGGGGTGTGGTGATTTCAGAAAAGTTTTTTCCTCCATCAATAGACTTCCACATCTGAAAATTTGTAACATAGACCGTTTCAGCATTTAAAGGATCAGAAAATATATGAGTATAATACCAGGGTCTGTGTATAAGATCTCTATTAGGGCAAGTCAGTTTCCAGCTTTCACCATAGTTTTCAGAGACATATAAGCCTGTATTCGTATCATCAGCTTCCACGAGGCAATATACTTTCCCTTGCCTTGCAGATGAAATTGATACACCTATTTTTCCAAGTAATCCACGAGCAAAACCGGGTTTTTCAGATACTGCTTCCCAAGTTTCTCCACTATCCATTGATCTAAAAAGATTACTTCCTTTTCCTCCGGATGAAAGATGCCAAAATTGCCTTTTTGCCTCCCATGTAGAAGCAAACAAGATCCTGGGATTTGTCATGTCCATTGATATATCTATTGCGCCAGCATTCTGACTAACGTATAGAATTTTTTCCCAGGTTTTTCCTCCATCAATTGTTCGATATACTCCTCTGTCTTTATTTGGACCAAAGGCGTCGCCAAATGCTGCTACAAAGACAATATCTGGATTTTCAGGGTGTACTCTAATTTCTCCTATATGTTTAGTTTTTCCCAATCCTATATGCTTCCACGTGCGACCTGCATCTTCAGACTTGTACATGCCATCACCAAAGGAGACATCAATTCGAATTGTGGTTTCACCTGTGCCTGCATAAATTATATTGGAGTCGGAAGGCGCTACTGCTAAAGCTCCAATAGTTGCACTATTAAAGAACCCATCTGAAATACATTCCCAATATGTTCCACCGTCTGTTGTCTTCCAAACACCGCCAGCACAGGCCCCAAAATAAAAGGTCATTGGATTGGAATAATCTCCAGATACAGCAACTACCCGACCGCCTCTTGGTGGGCCTATGCATCTCCAATTTAACTCTTTTGAATCAAAAATATTTTTTTCAGACGACATTTCTTTTCCTTTTGTTAAACTTTTAGAATTGAGCATCCAACAGTTTTTCTGGCTGCCAGCTCTTCGTGGGCTTTCACAACATCTTTAAGCTCATACGTTTGGTTGATTGGAATTGATAAACCCTTTTCTATTGCTTTAAATAAGGGCGATGCAAGGTCCTCAGTCAATTTTTGATCCGCAGTATGTGGTCCCAGTCCTGGCCTAGTTAAATAGAGTGATTTTGGGGCCAGAAAGGAAATTGGGCATGGTTCTGGCGAGCCTGAGGCAGCGCCAAACGAAGCTAGAGTGCCAAAATTAGAAAGACATTTTAAAGAACCTTCGAAGGTATCTTTCCCAACACCATCATAAACAACCGGGACACCTTTCCCATCAGTAATTTCTATAACTCTTTGTGTAAAATCTTCTTCATTATAGTTAATAACGTGATCACAACCGTAATCCTCTGCCAGTGATGCTTTGCTACCATTGCTTACTGTTCCGATTACCGTTACACCAAGTTGTTTTAGCCACTGACAGGCTATTAGGCCAACACCACCTGCAATAGCATGAAATAGAACTGTTTCACCACTTTTTACCTTATAAGTTCGGTTAATTAGATATGAGACCGTGAGACCTTTTAAGAGCATTGCTGCAGCAATTTCATCTGAAATATTTTCAGGAAGTTTTATAAGGCCTTCAGCTGGGAAAACTCTTTGTTCCACGTATGACCCTGGACTTCCCATAACATATCCGACACGATCCCCAATATTAATATCTTTTACTAGATCACCCTTAGCTACGACTTTACCAACAGCTTCCATTCCAATTCCCGATGGTAGTTTGAGTGGGTAACTGCCTGAACGATGATAAATATCAATAAAATTTAGACCTACAACCGACTGTTTGATTAGTACATCTTGTGGCCCAACTTCAGGTAATTCTATTTGTTCCCATTTCATAACTTCTGGATTGCCGTGCTCGCGTATAATAATCCCGTTTGTCATAAGTTTCTCCTATATTCATCTTTCAATCCTCTGAAAATTATTTATAAAATACAAGTTATATTATTTGGATTCTTGGGGTTTCAGTTTTTTTATTTAGCTAAAATTTATTTGAAATGGATGATTTATTTGTAAAGCCGCTTCCGACTTCCTTATTGAATAGATATAAAGGTTGGAAAGCAACACAGTTTGAAGAAAATAAAGTTTGGTATAAGAGGCTTGCCGATGAAGGGCAAAAACCGAGAGCAATGATAATTTCTTGTTGCGATAGCCGCGTCCATGCGACTTCAATTTTTGGTGCAGATATGGGAGAATTTTTTATTCACCGAAATATTGCTAATCTTGTGCCACCATTCAAAGTTGATATGGAATATCACGGGACTTCTGCTGCTGTCGAATATGCAATAAAAAACTTAAAGATTCCTCATTTAATAGTGCTTGGTCACTCTAATTGTGGAGGAATCAAAGGAGGATATGAACAATCTCAAAAAAACAATCAGAATAATATTTTGGAAAAAAGTTTTGTTTCTCAGTGGCTTAAGATCCTAGAACCTGCCATAAAAAACTTAAAGGAAGGTACAACCAAGGAAATAGCTGTAAGTGAGTTAGAAAAAACAGCTATTTTAGTGTCCATAAGTAATTTACTTACTTTTCCATTTGTAAAGGAGAGTGTCGAAGACGGTAGCCTGTCCTTACATGCGCTTTGGCAAAATATTGCTACGGGAAGTTTAGAGCAATATAATTCTGGAACTAATTTTTTTGAGAAGGTAGAATAATTTAATAGAGACTTTTCTCATAAATTTTATTCACTTCTTTTTCGTTCGTTGCTAGAGATTTCAATCCAGTTTGATCTTCAATTATATTATAAAGGCTTTCGATAGGACGATCTTTGGGCCACTTTTCAGGTTGCCAAAGCTCAGATCTTATTAAGGCTTTACCACAGTGAAATCCAACAGTATCAATTTTTATTCTTGTCACTGTCTTTGGTAATCTGTTTTTAATTTTGTGATTATCTAGGACTATTTTCTCTGATATAATTTCAGCTGTCCCTTGTATTCTAAGCGTTTCAGTGACATTTGTGATAAAAAATAACAAAGCTACCTTTGGGTTGGTGGAAATATTCAGAAGGCCATCAATCCTGTTATTTCCAGGTCGATCTGGTATTTCTAATACATTCTTATTGATTACTTTTACAAATCCCTTTGGGTCGCCTTTTGGGGACAAATCAATAGATTTTTCATTTGCAGTTCCTAAAATTAGAAAGGAAGAATTTTTTATAAATTGTGTGCAGTGATTATCCAAATGAGGTAAAATTTTTTCAACTGCTCTTTGGGATGGAGGGCCATATAGGCTTCTTAGTTCTTCTGGACTCATTTTTATTCCTCGCCAATTTTGAAAGTAAATTATTTATGCTAATTCTTGTTTATCTCTCTAGAAATTTTCTTTCAAAATATTATATAATGATCCTAAACCTATAGTAAGGAAAATATTAAAGATGTCATGGAATGTATATCTCTCTGGTGAAATTCATACGGACTGGCGAGAGAAAATTGAAAATGGGGCTCGTCATTTAGGTATAAAATTTACTTGCCCAGTAACCGACCATCAGGCGTCAGATGACTGTGGTTCATCAATATTAGGGCCAGAAACGCAGAAATTTTGGCACGATAGAAAAGGTGCAGGTATCAATGCGGTAAGGACCAGGAAGCTTTTAATGGACGCAGACATTGTTGTAGTCAGGTTTGGTGAAAAATATAAGCAGTGGAATGCAGCCTTTGAAGCTGGATTTGCTTCTGCTTTAGGTAAATCTTTAATTGTTCTTCATTTAGAGGAACATCAACACGCTTTAAAGGAAGTGGATGCTGCTGCATTAGCTGTAGCCTCCTCCACTGAAGAGGTGGTAAGAATATTATCTTATGTAGTAACTGGAAAATTGAGGTAGTTAATGAAAAATTTTTTCTTAAAGGTAGTCTTCTTAATCTTTTTATACACAATACCCACTTATGCTGGAGACCAAGATAAGATGATAGATGATTTTACTAAAAATTCAGATAAGCGCTGGGAGTTTTTTACTGATCAAGTCATGGGAGGTGTTTCTGAAGGTACAGCTAGTATACTCTCGGATAACAATGAATCATATGTAAGGTTAGAAGGCTCGGTTAGCACAGCCAATAATGGAGGCTTTATTCAGATTAGGCGAGACTTAAGAGATGGTCCAAAAGAGGCGAAAGGTTTGCTTTTAAAAGTAAAGGGTAATGGAGAGAATTATTATATTCATCTAAGGACAGGCGGTACCGTTCTTCCGTGGCAATATTATCAGATCAGCTTTCCCACTTCAAAAAATTGGGATGAAATAAAACTTCCATTCTCAAAGTTTGAAAGGTCCAGTTCTTGGATAAGTAAGAAAATAAGTGGAGATAAGATTAAGACTATCGGTTTAGTTGCTTATGGTAAGAATCATAATGCTGTTTTGGATGTTTCTTATGTATCATTTTACTAGAGATTAATAAGTTAGTAATTTTCTGGGTGCTAATTATCTAACTTTAAGGCACTTATGAATGCTTCTTGTGGTATTTCTACTCTCCCAAACTGGCGCATCTTTTTTTTCCCAGCTTTTTGTTTATCAAGGAGTTTCCTTTTTCTAGTTACATCACCACCATAACATTTGGCAGTCACATCCTTTCGAAGTGCAGAAATAGTTTCGCGTGCTATTACTCTTCCTCCAATTGCAGCTTGAATTGGAACTTTAAACATATGCTGAGGAATAAGCTCTTTAAGTTTTTCACACATAGCTCTTCCTCTGGTCTCGGATCTACCTCTGTGCACCATTATGGATAATGCGTCTACAGGCTCTTCATTAACTAATATTTGCATTTTAACTAGGTCATCTTGTGAATACTTTTCCATTTGGTAGTCAAAACTTGCATAACCTTTTGTTACAGATTTCAATTTATCATAAAAATCAAAAACGACTTCGTTCAAAGGCAAATCATAAACTACCATTGCCCTAGCTCCAGCGTAGGTTAGATCCAGTTGTATCCCCCTCCGATCTTGGCATAGTTTTAATACGTCTCCCAAATATTCATCGGGCACCAGTATCGTTGCTTTAATTCTTGGTTCTTCTATATGACTAATCTTTACAGCATCTGGAATATCAGCTGGGTTATGAAGCTCTTGTATTGAGCCATCTGTGGTATGAATATGATATATTACGCTTGGAGCAGTTGTGATCAGCTCAATGTTATATTCCCTTTCTATCCTATCTCGAATTACCTCTAAATGTAGCAAGCCCAAAAACCCACACCGGAACCCAAATCCGAGTGCTGCTGAGCTTTCCATTTCATAAGAAAACGAAGCATCATTTAAGGCTAGTTTTTCTATAGCCTCTCTTAAGCTTTCAAATTCAGAAGTATCGACCGGGAAAAGTCCGCAAAATACAACTGGTTGAGAAGGTTTATAACCCGGCAATGCCTCATCGCATGGGTTTCTTTCATGAGTGACTGTATCTCCAACCCTAGTATCCCTTACTTGTTTGATTGATGCTGTAATAACCCCTATTTCTCCAGGTCCTAGACAGTCAATATCTTCCATTTCGGGAGTTAATACAGCTACTCTATCTACATTGTATGTAGCCCCTGTTTTAATCATTCTTATTTTTTCACCCTTTTTTAACTTTCCATCTTGAATACGTACGAGAACTACTACTCCCAGATATGGGTCATACCAACTATCAACCAGCATAGCTTTAAGGGGAGAGTTCAAATTCCCTTTTGGGGGTGGGAGAAAGTTAACAATTGCCTCAAGAACATTTTTAATTCCCAAGCCTGTTTTTGCTGATATTTCAATTGCATTGCTTGCATCAATTCCAATTACATCTTCAATTTGGCCCTTAACTCTTTCGCAGTCTGCAGCAGGCAAATCTACTTTATTTAATATTGGAACTATTTCATGATCTGCTTCGATCGCGGTATAGACATTAGCAAGAGTTTGAGCTTCTACCCCTTGGGATGCATCAACGATTAGCAAAGAACCCTCAACAGCTTTCATTGACCGCGAAACTTCATATGCAAAATCTACATGGCCAGGAGTGTCAATGAGATTAAGTATAAATTTTTCCCCATTTTCTGCTGTGTAACTTAATCTAACTGTATTAGCTTTTATTGTTATTCCACGCTCTCTCTCTATATCCATTGAATCCAAGATTTGTTCTTTCATGTCTCTTCCAGATACGGTTTGAGTTGTTTCAATTAATCGATCCGCAAGGGTTGATTTTCCGTGATCAATGTGAGCCACTATAGAGAAGTTTCTTATGTTGTTTAGATCAACCATACATGAATGCTCCAACTATTATTTCTTGCGTCGGTTAACATTGTCTCAATAAAGTCGATTTTGACAGGGTTCCTGTATAGGTATTGTTTCTATGTCGGTACTTTTGTTGAAACAATTTGTCTCTTAATCTTTAATGCATTTGTTGATAAGACGTCATCCTTTGCTTTAATTAAGAATGGATCAAGGCCACCTTTTGCATCAACTGTCCTTAAAGCCGAAGTTGCGACCTTGAATTTAAACGATCTTCCCAATACTTCTGAATTAAGAGTAACGTTGCTTAAATTAGGAAGAAATCTTCTCTTTGTCCTATTTTTTGCATGGCTTACGTTATTGCCTACCTGAACCGTTTTACCTGTTAATTCACATTTTCTGGACATTATTCTTCCGATTTTAGCTACAATAAATTGGCTGTGTTGTACCCTTCATTATGATGTTCGTCAAGACATACATTTAACATCAGAGAATAATAAAATTAGCCTCCAGCAAATTTATTTTCTTTGTTATACATTATCATCTCTTCGCTCATCTCCAAATGAAGTTTATCTAATTTATATGGGTTACTTTTTGCCACTGCTTCATTTAGTTCTATGCCTAAACCTGGCTCCTCCGGAGGCTTAATAAATCCATCTTCCCAAAGAATTTCCTTGGTTATTAAATCTCTTTGAAAGCCCTCTCCAGTTTTAATGCTTTCAATTATTAATAGGTTTGGGATGCTTGCGCCAAAATGAATATTAGCTGCCCATTCCAGAGGTCCAGCATAAAGGTGTGGGGCCATAGAGGCATTATAGGTTTCTGCTAAAACAGCAATTTTTTTTGCTTCCCAAATTCCGCCAACTCGGCCAAGGGCTGGTTGCAAAATGTTTGCAGCTCCAAACTTTAGGACTTGGCTAAATTCTTGCTTTGTAGTTAGTCTTTCTCCAGTTGCTATTGGAATTTTTGTTGATTTGGCTACTTTGGCCATCTCTTCCGGATTATCAGGAGGGATAGGCTCCTCAAACCACAAGGGGTCATATGGTTCAATTTTTCGCGCTAACCTGCAAGCTCCAGAAGTCGTAAATTGTCCGTGAGTGCCAAATAAAAGATCAGCTTTATAGCCTACAGCTTTTCTAATTTCTTTACAAAATTTCTCTGATCTCTCTAAATCAGACATACTTGGTTGGTGCCCGTCAAAAATAGTATATGGACCGGCCGGGTCAAACTTAACAGCAGTAAAACCAAGTTCTACGTATTTTTCTGCAACAGCAGCTGAAGCGATAGGGTCGGAATAGAAGGTAGCAGGATCCTCATCATCGCTTGGGTACAAATATGAATAGCTTCTTAGGCGTTCGTTTACTTGCCCGCCCAGCAATTTATATATTGGCTGATCATAACTCTTACCAATTATATCCCAGCAGGCTATTTCCATTCCTGAGAATGCTCCAATGACGGTTGGGTCTGGTCTTTGAGAAAATCCAGAGGAGTAAACTTTTCTAAACATCAATTCAATATTTCTTGGATCCTCGTCTAATAGGTATCGTTCGAAAACGTCTTTAATAACACTTGTCATGGCAGACGGACCTACTGAAGCTGCATAGCATTCTCCATACCCAATTACACCGCATTTGGTTGTGAGCTTAATGAATTGGAAGTATTTGCCTCCTATAAATGGAGGCTTATTACCTACAACAAATACCTCTAAATCTTTTAATTTCATGTTTATTCCAAATAAAAAATCATTCGAATATGACAACATTTCGTTTGGCGTCTCCGCGACGAGTCTCATTTATGGCTTCATTTATATTTTCTAAGCTATATCGCCCGCTTATTAGCTCTTCCAATTTAAAATTTCCGCTTCTCCAAAGTTCAATCAACATGGGTATATCTCTTTCTATCATAGATTGGCCCATCTTGGAGCCTTTAATAGAAATATTATTTCCAGCTATGTCTAAAACGTCATAGGGTATCAAGGAGTCTTTAGATGGAGGCATGCCAACTAAAATAGCAGATCCACCCTTTTTCAGATATTTCAATGCATCCTTAAATAATTGCCCCACGCCAACTGTGATAAAGACATAATCTACTCCTTCTCCCTTAGTCAGCTTCATGACTTCTTCAACCAAATTTTTTTCTCCACCGTTAAGACAGTCTGTTGCACCAAATGTCTTTGCTATATCTAGTTTTTTTTCTGAGATATCTACAGCTATAATCTTTGCTGCCTTTCTCATTTTTGCTCCCTGCAATGCATTCAAACCGACTCCACCGCAGCCAAAAACCATAGCTGTCTGACCTTTAGAAAGACCTGCTGTATTAGAAACAGCTCCAAAACCTGTTATTACTCCGCATGCCAACAATGACGCAATGTCAAAAGGTATATCGTCTGGCAGTTTTACACATTGGCTTTCTTGCACAATAACCTTTTCGGCGAAGGCTCCTACTTTGATTCCTCGGACAAATTTTTCTCCTTTGTGATTAGATAAGGGAGTGTACTCATCATCCCAAGTAAAATTACATGATGTTGGATCTGAATCTGTGCAGGCGCTACATACTTTACAGCTCCTAATAAGGGTTACGAGAACTTTTTCCCCAAGGTTAAGATGCTTAACTTTTGATCCTAGTTTAGTTATAATTCCGGAAGCTTCGTGGCCGTATATTGCAGGCATCTTGTCTTGCCAAATTCCATCCATTGAAGAAATATCAGAATGACAGATCGCACTTGCCTTTAGGGTAACTTCGATTTCATTTTCATTTGGGTCACAGAGAATAACTTCTTCAATAGTCAAAGGTTTTTTATATTCTCTGCATACTGCTGCTTTCATTTTTTCTCTTTCCTTAAGGTAACAATTTCTTTTAATAAAGAATAATGCAAGAACAATATAAATTTATATTTAAAGGATCAAGAATAGTATAAATAAAATAGTTTAGATTTGCT
>Ga0208277_1000486_pt1 | contig 23311 bp, 19 predicted proteins | sample ETNtaG_5_FD_185782 | JGI IMG/M metagenome (GOLD analysis project Ga0208277, IMG submission 185782) | Marine microbial and viral communities from oxygen minimum zone, Eastern Pacific Ocean - ETNP201406SV205 (SPAdes) (version 2) | ecosystem: Environmental > Aquatic > Marine > Oceanic ...
GTAGCCTTCGGTAACAATACTTTTGTTGCAGTTGGAGTAGGCGGAAAGATCCTTAGATCTACTGACAATGGTGCGAATTGGAGTGATGTAACTTCTCCAATTACAACTGATCTCAATGGAGTTACCTTCAGTGACTAAATCTTAAAACCAAACTATATAAAATGAATAATACAAATATATTAAAATTTTTCCTGGTTGTATTTTTTAGTTTCACCATTACCTCATGCGCAAAAATAGAGGAGAGAAATAATTTACACTCCAGGATCCTACTTTTTAGAATAAATAACGTTGGTAATCTACAGGCATCATCTGATGGTACATCTTGGATATCAAACACTTCAGAAAAAACAAAAAGTCCCTGGATTGATGTTTTAGCAGGAGTAAAACAAAATTTTAGAACTATTAGTAGGTAAGTTTTGTATTTCATTGTTGGTCAATCTTAAGAAATTAATTATTCCCCATCCATCTCAGATAAGAAGTATTTGTTATATAGGATATTGAGGTTTCTCCTTCTATAGGCAGAGTCCTTTTCATCATGCAATTGATGATAAAAAATTTTAAGAGATTTACATTCGCCAAAAGATCCAAAATCGTTTCTGAACATTGACTATGTTACATATAAATGTGTAAAATATAGCTAGCAAAAAAAATATTGATAGAAAGTAATATTCGGCGAAATGTTAAAACTTTTCCAAAAAGACATAAAAACCTAAAAATAGGTAATGTCTTCGTATTGTTGAGCCACTCTCCCTCCGCCAGAATATCTTCTATACAACGATACCCATTAAAGTAAATATATCTTCAAAAAACCTTGCCTTACATTAAAGTATGAATTCAATGAAAAGCCCACTGCAATTAACTTTGCTGATTGTATTGATCTTTTTTCTATTTTTAGGCTGTGAAAAACCCAACTCTGGTTCAGCACCATCAGGTAAAAACGGATCTGGAGATCAAGCAAAAAGCTATCAGAAAAAAGAAGCAAATAATGGTGAGTCAGCAAAACGAGGAAAACCTGGTAAAAAACGTGGCAGTAAAAAGAAAACCAATGTACGTGTTCAGAAGGTTGCCCTCGAATCACTAAGTATTAAGTCGACATACGTAGGGAATTTACTCCCTAATCAACGTGTAATCATGAGATCAGAGATTGATGGAATCGTTGAGAAAATATATTTCAGTGAGGGTGATGAAATTGTTAAAAATAAAAAACTAGTTGATATCTCAACTAAAGAATTAGGCCTAAAACTAAAAATTGCAGTTGCTGATTCAAAACTTGCTGATACCAATCTTAAACGTGATGAAAAATTAGCCAAAAATAATCTTATACCAAATGCACAACTTGATCAGACAAGGACTTTTGCAGAAAGAGCTTTGCTCAGCAGGGAGCTTGCAAAAATAAGTCTAAATAAATCTTTAATCACCTCACCTCTGAAAGGAACAGTTAAAACAAGATATGTAAAGGTAGGTGAATTTGTACGTAAGGGTGATCGATTGGTAGAGATTCTGGAAGTAGATAGAATATTAGTAAAAGTCAACATACCAGAACAGGAAATTCTCCAAATTAAAATTGGCCAAAAAGTCCAGATAGCGCTATACATCCTGGGCGAAAAAACATTTAAAGGACAGGTTAAGAAAATAGGCCTTGAGGCAGATGCCAGCAACAGGACATTTCCAGTTGAAATAGAAGTTGATAACCGTGGAAGAGAACTTCGCCCGGGCATGCTGGGTAGGGTCACATTTACTCAAAGAGTTGATCAAGATCAGGTTGTTGTCCCAAGGCACACGATTTTGGAACGAGATAGTGGGCGTATTGTATATCTAGTTGATAAAGGGAAGGCATTTCAGCGTGAAGTAACTATCGGAATTAGTCAGCGAGAGAAGGTCCAGATCCTCAAAGGGCTCAGTACGGGAGAACAACTTGTTGTTGAAGGACATACAAAACTAACAGATGGTGAAGAAATAAATATAGTTCAATAAGATAATTTAAATATTCTATTAATTATTCAGCAGTTATGCATCCCAGTCACATAGCAATCCGGAATCCAATATTTGTGTTCATAATGGTACTTGTAATAAGTATTGCTGGGTTTCAAGCTTACAAGTCTATCCCACGTGAAGCAGCTCCAGATATCCAGATCCCATTACTAATTGTCAGCATTCCATTTCCAGGTTCATCTCCGGAAGATGTTGAGTCACTGATTAGCAATAAAGTAGAACAGGAACTAAAAACCATAAAGAACCTGAAAGAAATTAGTTCAACATCCTCTGAAGGGGTTTCTGTGCTAACCCTTGAATTCACTTCTGATTTTGATATAAGTGAAGCAAGAACCAAGGTACGTGAGAAAATGGACCAGATCAAACCTGATTTGCCTACAGATGCAGAAGATTATCAGGTTACAGAAATTAATCTTTCTGAACAGCCTCTTATGATTCTCAACCTGGCAGGTGATATTGGGTTGCTGAGACTCACAGAACTTGCCGATGAAGTAAAGGAAGAAATTGAGGGTGTACCTGGGATTCTGGAGGTTAGACGTGCCGGAGGTCTAGAAAAAGAAATCAGGGTATATGTAAATCCCGATAAGATGAATTATTACAAATTAGCACTCAACCAGGTCAGCAGTTCCATAAGCAACGAAAATACAAATTTACCTGGTGGGACAATAACCATGGGGCCTACCAAATATATGATTAGGGTCCCAGGAGAATTTGTAAGTCCAGAAGGAATCAATGAAGCTGTTATTTCTTCACCAAATCAAGTCCCAGTTCGTGTGGGAGATATAGCCGAGGTTGTTTTTGGATACAAAGAAGTTACCAGCAAATCAAGACTCGATGGGCTTGAGTCTGTATCTCTCAGTATCGTTAAGCGTAGCGGCGAAAATCTGCTGGCTATAAGAGATGAAGTCAAATCCATCATTAAACGTCTTGAAAAGGATTATAATGAGGATGTTAAATTTAGTATACTTTCAGACCAAGGAGAACGAGTTCAACAAATAGTTACAGACTTGGAAAACAATATAATTACAGGTTTTGTCCTTGTTTTTTTAGTTCTTCTTTTGGTAATGGGAATCAGTAACGCTCTTTTGGTCGCAGTTGCAATTCCTCTTTCGTTTTTGGTAAGTATGATTATCCTCAATGTAATGGGATTCACTCTCAACATTGTTGTTCTATTCAGCCTAATTCTCTCATTAGGTCTGCTTGTTGATAATGCCATTGTAATAGTGGAAAACATCTACAGACATAGACAGGCTGGGAAAAGCCGTATAGAAGCTGCCAAGTTAGGAACCAAGGAAATTGCAATACCAGTTACAACATCTACAATCACAACCGTAGCTGCTTTTTTCCCTTTGATTTTCATGCCTGGTATTGCAGGAGAATTTATTGGTTTTCTTCCCAAGACTTTAATTGTTACCCTATCTTCCTCACTCTTCGTAGCACTAATCATAAATGCAGTCTTCTGTTCCACAATGATGAGGGTTAAGGTCAGCAAGGAAGTGACGTCCGATTTTGATGAATTGAAACTGGTGGATCACTCTAAAATTCTTCAAATTTACCAGATGCTCCTTCGAGGTGTTCTACGTCACAGATTTGTAACTATTTTTGTGTTCATTTTTTTATTTGTAGGTACATTTTATTGGTATGGCACAAACACTTTCCCTCGTAAAAGAATAGAATTTTTTCCAAAAAATGAACCTAGCGAAGCTGTTGTAAACATTACTGCACCAATGGGAACGACGCTTGAAATTTCTGATGGTTACGTCAACTCAGTAGAAAGATACATTGAAAATGATAAGGATAAACTCGATGCTGTTGTCGCCAATGTTGGACAACGTAGAGGGTCAGGAGCATCATCTTCGGGGAGTACAACTACTTACCTGAGCCATGTAGTTCTTGATTTCCCAAGATGGCAGGACTGGGTCGAAAAGCCTTCTGAAATTATAAAAAATTTAAGGCAGAAATTAGTGAAAATGGTTGGAGTACAAGTTAAGTTAGCTGAAGCCCAAAGCGGACCTCCAACTGGAAAGGCATTTAATCTTGAAGTCCAGGGGGATGACTTTAGTAAAATGATTTCTGCAGTTGAGAAAATCAAAAAAAGAATCAAAGATATTCCAGGCCTAGTAGACCTCACAGATGACTTTGACCGCAGCCGACCAGAATTAAAGGTAATCATTGATCGGGACAAAGCTTCCAGGCTTGGTTTTAGGGCACGTGATATTGCATCTACTGTTCGTACAGCATTTAATGGAAAAAAGGTGTCAGTCTTTCGTGATGGAACTGAAGAATATGATATCTGGGTACAACTTGACCAAAGTTTTAGAAAAAATCAATCAGACTTAGCTTCTCTTTTTATTTTTACTCCCTCTGGAGAACCCGTAAGACTAAGTGAAATAGCAAAAGTCGATACAGGTCCATCCTATGGTTCAATCAGACACGTAGACACTGAACGGACAATTAGCATCAGCGGGGATGCTTTCAGGGTTCCTGGTCCAGTTCTAGTTATGAAAGCTCAGAGGATACTAAAAGGAATAGAATTGCCAGATGGTGTCCAATACAAATTTACTGGTGAAAACAAAGGTCGTCAGGAAACCCAGAAATTTATTGGACAGGCTCTTATCATTGCAATATGCCTTATTCTTGTGGTAATGATTGCTCAATTTAACTCAATTGCACTACCATTAATAGTTCTGACTTCTGTCTTCATGTCTGTCATGGGTGTCTTTTTAGGACTTATAGTTCATGATCGTCCATTCGGTATCATTATGACAGGAGTAGGCACAGTTGCTCTTGCAGGAATTGTTGTCAATAATGTTATTGTGATGCTGGATTTTGTTGTTAGATTACGTAAACAGGGATTTGCCAGGAATGAAGCCATGATTCTTGCTTCTGCAGTACGTTTTCGACCTATCTTACTTACTGCAGTTACAACAGTAATTGGACTTGCTCCATTGGCAATAGGAATGGACATAGATTTTAGTCGCGATTCCCCAATTGTTTTTGGAGCTGAAAGTGGCAAATTTTGGAAATCAATGGCACTTGCGATCATGTATGGTCTGAGCGTTGCGACATTTTTGACTCTTTTCATGGTACCAACGCTGTACTCGCTCATTGAGGATGGACGAGAACGTATAAATAAGCTGCTGAGTAAATATTTTTCATTTCAGAACATAAATGAAATTAAAACTGTGTCAGACGTAAATTAATTAAATTAATATAGTAGCTCTGTTTAGAAAGATTACACCTATTTCCCCATCCATGAGCATACATATATTATCCTCATTTTATTCAGGTGTAGCTACGCGTGACAATTTTTGACCCCTATGAATTAACTCTCCGTGCTCCAAATCATTTTAGTTTTGGCGGGCTTGACAGAGATGTTATTTCGCGTGAAGAGCCCGGTTGTCTAGATTCTATTTTAGAACATCCTGAAACACGTATCGTTCCAATTTGGAGATCCCTAAACCTATTTTCCAAACCTCTAGAAAAAGGAGTTCCACCAGTACCTGCATATCTATCAGTCAAAGAAGCTACAGATTTAATTAAAATAGCAAAGGTTCAAGTTTATCTAGGCAAACAAACTGTGGCGAATACTCCCATTGCTTATCTGGCTATAGACATCTCCAGTCTGGAAGAAGATGAAGCTACAAAAAAATTAGCGCCATGGGGTAAATTTCTTGATTTACGCGAAATTGGCCCGCTCATTGGTGGCGTCGAGGGCTCAATCATGGCTTATGCAAGGGGAATGATATATTGGCATAGCCGAAACGGATTTTGCGGTGTGTGCGGTAAAGCAACGATCTCAACAAAAGGTGGACATCAACGCAATTGTACAAAAAAAGGATGTGCTTGCCAACATTTCCCACGTACAGATCCTGCCGTGATTATGCTTGTTAAAGATGGAGACAGAGCACTCTTGGGTCGCCAGAAAATTTGGCCGGATGGTTTGTATTCAACACTAGCAGGATTTGTTGAACCTGGCGAAACAATTGAACATGCAGTTGCTCGGGAGGTTTATGAAGAGGCAGGAATTATAGTGAAAAATGTCATTTACCAGCATTCCCAGCCATGGCCATTTCCATCTTCTCTGATGCTTGGGTTTACTGCTGAGGCAAGCACAAAAAAAATTAAACTTAATGATGCTGAACTTGAAGATGCTCAATGGTTTACAAGAAGTGAAATGCTTAATTTTAAAATGCAGGAAAAATTCCTGCCTAGGAAAGTCTCTGTTTCCAGAAGACTTATTGATGATTGGCTGTACAAAAATTAACTAGTATTTTTCTATTGCTTAAGAGGATAGTGATTATTTATGAGTTTTTTTAACCCATTCCATGACTTTTGGCAAATTGGATATTTCCCTCTGATGAACTGATAGAAGAGGGAATCCTTCCAATAGGTTTGTGGATATACCATCGATGATACCTCCAGAGATCCAGGCACATAACCGCCATACTGCTAAGTCAGCAACACTTATTGAACTACCCACGAAGAAACCCGTATCTCGATTATCTTCCAGCAACTTTTCCAAAAATCCTAACCAGCGAGGAAGGATAGTTTCAGACAATTCCTTACGCATCTCTGTTCGCAATTTTGGATCAGTTTCCCTTATAGAAGGTCTCATTTGAATGGTAATGTCAGTGCAAAGATCGATAACCTCATCTACTTTTGCTGCAGCAAAATTATCATCTGAAGGATACAGCCCACTAAGTTTCCCACAAAAACGGGCAATTGCTCCAGTTTGTGCAATGGTTTTTCCATCAACTTGGAGGACAGGAAACTGACCAAATGGGAATGTCCCATCTGTTCTCATTTTTGGAATTTCTTCTCTAGAAGGTCGGACATCTTCAAACTCTATTCCGCCAATAAATAAAGCTAATCGGCTTGTTTCTGCTCGCCAAAATGGCAAATCTGGATATATAAGTCTTAATTTCATTTCATATTTTAAGGAAGAGTGTTTCTTAATTGGGATATTTACAAAATTTTCTTTAGTAGATCATCTAAAGGACAATTAATTTCTTAATATTTAATAGTTCCTGAATTTTTATTAATATTTTGATATGAAGTAAATCAAATAGTTAGAATTTGACGCATTCCTGCTCCACCAAAACCTGCATAAGCCTCCGGCTTGTTATCCAGAATTTTTTCAATATTTTCCATGTGCTCACTTGTGAGATTTTCTACAACGGATAGGCAGCCAATGTTTTCCTCAAGTTGTTCAGGCTTTGTGATTCCAAGCAGTACCGTGGAAACATTTTTGTTTTTAACACACCAAGCTAATGCCAGTTCAGTCATGCTACATCCTAAATTAGAAGAAGCATAATCAGTCATCTTAAGTATCTTTTCAATGTTTCCTTTTTCTTTGTGTTTTTCTAAAACATCTATTAAAAACTCGTAACCATTCTGCGTTAATCTAGATCCTTCTGGTATACCATTGTTGTATTTTCCAGTAAGTATCCCAGAAGCTAAGGGACTCCAAATTGTTGTCCCTATCTTATAAGGATGCCCATAGAGAGGATGATACTCATTTTCCAAGCGTTCCCGTTTTAGCATGTTGTACTGCGGTTGTTCAATTTGCGGTGGTTCAAGACCGTTTACGACTGCCATCCAATATGCTTCCGTAATTTGTTGGGCAGACCATTCACTAGTTCCCCATGCAGTTGCCCTCCCAGAACGTACTATATCAGTCATTGATCTTACAATAGTTTCGGTTGGTGTAAAAGGATCTGGGCGATGACAGAACAAAAGATCAACGTAATTCACTTTTAAGCGCTTTAAAGATGCATCTAATCCTTCATTAATGTGCTTTCTGGATAATCCTCTTTCATTTACACCAACTCCACCCCAAAATATCTTAGTACTCACTATAATTTCTGAGCGTCTCCAAGTTTCGGGATCTTCTTTATGCAACTGAACCATTGCTTCACCCATAATCTCTTCAGCAGCACCAGCAGGATTACCATATGTTTCAGCGTTGTCAAATAAATTAATCCCTTCTCGGCGGGCTTGAGACATGCATGTTTTTGCCATGTTAACCCCTTCGTCGTGAGTTAATCCATCTTTGACCCCGTATGTCGCCCAAAACCCGAATGAGAGAACGGATACTTGCAATCCTGTATTACCAAGCATACGGTAATACATCTTATTCTCAGACTTATTATTTTTTACCATGCAGAATATATTAAATAAAAGTTTAAATGTATCACTTTATAAATGTTATGATTCTATAAATAATATCAATATAAGAAATTATGTAAAAGACGAAAAATCAGTTAGTCCAACTAGGATCTTTCGGTGAATTATCATTTATAACAGAGTATAGGGAACCCCCATTTTCCCCAACACATTCTATGGACCTTCCAAAGTGTTCTGGTACTGAAAACAAATCCCCGGCATTGAGCAAAAAACTTCCTTTTTGACCTTCACCAGTCCAATCAACCTTCCAGATTCCTTCATAACAGATTAGGACTTCTTTTTCAGATCTACTTAACGTTTTAAATCCTCCTCCTTTTTTGGCTACGAAGACCGATAATTCGAATCCATCTCCGCCAGGAATAACAGCTTCTTTTGTCCCTATCAAACGATGTAATTGAATTGAACCGTATTCTCCAAATTTTAAAGGATGATTTTTTAATGGTTTTAGAGAATCTGAGCGACATATTCGTAGCTCCATTTCTTCAGGAGAATAGTTATTATAAGTTGCAGCTTTTTCATGACTCATAGGCCTAACCTGGGTTGCACCTTTTGGAATGGGATTCTTATTTGTATCCCATACCCCATAATCTTCAAGCAATACTAATCCATGATCTTCAGCATCCTTGAAAACTTGAGGAGCCCATTCAACACCACCTGTATCATCTCCTCCTAGAATTGCGAACAAGAAACCATATTTGTCACCAATGTTTTCAAAACCGCGAAAACAATTTGTTGGTATAGAAACTACATCTCCTTCAGTAAGGGTCGTATGATTCTCTGATTGCAGCCCCCAATAAATTTCAAAAGTTCCTTCATGTATCAAAAAGACTTCAGCAGTAAAGTGACTATGTAATGAATTTTTAATTCGCGGCGGTTGTCCAGCGGCTCCTATGTTGAATCCATGTGGTTCGCGTATATTGATAAATTGTTCTTTATTTTCTGTTACGCCTGGTCCGATAATACTAAAGTTGTCCTTGAGATGACTCCCCGGAGTATGTGCATCAATAAAGGCACTCTTGCAAGGAACCATTTCACTCCTGCGTACAAATCTTGACCCTATAGTTTCAAGTTTTTTCATGGATGACTCAAAAGTTGATTGTTTTTTGGAAAAAATAGTTACAACAATTTTTGAAGAGAAACTCAGCCGGGAGTTTTAAAAAATATCATGAACTTAATGGAAAAATTTTACCAAAGCTTTTTTGAAGCTAATTCTGCACCTTTTGCAAGTGATGAAAGTTTTGCATAAGTAATATCAGCATCGACTGATCCAAAACCGGCAAATGTGGAAAATCCACAGTCTGTACCAGCAATGACCCTGTCTCTTCCAACAATATTTGCAAATCGACAAATTCGTTCTGAAACTAGTTCAGGGTGTTCTACAAAGTTAGTTGTCGAATCAAGCACACCAGGAATCAAAATCTTATCTTCAGGAATTTTGATATCTCTGAAAACTGTCCATTCGTGACTGTGCCGCGGGTTAGATCCTTCAAATGAAAGAGCCTGAGGTTTGGCTTTAAGGACAGTAGGAAGGATTTTCTTCATCTCAATATCACAGTGATGAGGTCCTTGGTAGTTACCCCAACAGACATGAAGACGTATTTTTTCTGAAGGTATATTCTCAAGCGCATGATTTAGGGCTTCAATGTGGAGTTGAATAGTAGAAAGAAACTTTTCGTCACTTTTGTCCTTGAAAAGCACATGGCGTCCTAGAGCTAGATCAGGGCTATCAATCTGAATTAGAAAACCTGCTTTTGCAATTCCTTCATATTCGGCTTTCATTGAATCTGCCAAAGCGTAGAGGTAGCTTTTGTGATCTGGATAATATTCATTTGGTTGAAATAGAGCAATAACACCTGGTGAAGCAGCGTTCATGAAAGCTTCAGAGATATTAATCCCATCAAGCGCCTTTCGAAAATTTTCCAAGTCAATTTCAAGTGGTTTCATGTCCTTTACATTTACCGGCCCTGTACATCGTGGACGGGTGTATGATGGAACTCCGCCTGATTTTGATGCTCTTGAAGAGAAAGAAGGGAATTCTTCAAGATCTTTTGGTGTACGCCGAGGACTGTCACCCTCGAATCCATTTAGACGGTCTTTGATGTATGTTGCATAACTGATCTTGCTTTGTTCTCCGTCACTTACAACATCTATCCCTACATCCTCTTGTTTTTTTACAACTGTTTTAACAGCATCTGCAATAACTTCATCATATTCTTTTTTGTCTAAATTTTTTCCATCCTCCTTAGCAAAAACAAGTTTAAAAACTTTTTCAGAACGAGGGAGGCTACCTACGTGTGTGGTCAGAATTCTATCTTTACTTAATATCATAATTATATTTCTCCTTACTTTTGGTCTTTAATCGCTCGTCTGTAAGTTGGTATCGAATCAGTAAATGATTTAATAAAATCTTTAAAAGTCTTTAAAGTATTGAGCATACAACTTCAAAGAATGCAAGTTTAGTTATTAAGAATGTTCTTTGTTCTTCCAAGAACATCCACTCCTTGCTGTTTTAACCACCAAGGCAGGTCAATTAACACCCAATTTTCAGAGAGTTTTTCTCCTTGCCTGCGGTAGATATCCACAACTCTCATATCTGCTGCAATATTACTCGCAGGCAACCCTAAAAATCCTCCAATGGGAGTATTAGTAAGGTTTGGCCAGCCAAAGAAACCAGCATAGTTCCCTTCAGCAAATCGGCAGATGTGGCCATTAAATACCTTACCTTTCAGTCCCATCCTGAATGGATACTGGTGTTGTTCTTGGTAACGTGGAATTGTGTAAGAAGCCCCAATACCAGCTGGACCATACCATATCATGTCATCGTGCCAAGTTTTTGCTAGCAGTTCTGGAGGTGGACAGTCATTTTCAGTTTTATTTAGATCTGTAAGATCGCCTATCATTCTGTTTACCAAATCTAGAGTCTTCTTGGACTCTCTCTGGTCTTGAGATTGAAATAATAGCCCATCATGTGTTCTTGGACCTGGACAAATAAAAGAGGCTCCAGTTTGTGGAGGTAAAGGGTTGATACCCAATTGATTTATGAAACCAATGAGATCGCAGAAAAAACTGCCTTTTACTATTTTACCATCTTGAATGCAATTGAAATCAGCATAACGTAGGAAAGCCATTTTTCGACTGGCAGGAAGACCTAACCAATTTCCATCTAGAAGGCCCAGAAAGTGTCCCATGCTGATAACCCAGACAGCATTGTCAATCTCATTGATGCCTGCAAGAAAAACATCCTGCCGTCGCTGAACATTAGACCATGCAGAAAGAAAAGGGATCCAGAAAACCTCTGCTACCGCATCTCCGCCATTTTGCTCATTAAACGGATAGACACCATACCATTTAAAGTCAGGGGCAGCAAACTGACTTATAACTTTTTTAACACTGCCTGCACTTGCGGCTTCAAGTTCATCATAATATGATAAAATCAATGATTTTTGATCTTGAAAACTTTTCATTTTAGTTTACTACTTCAGTGCAACACCATTCCCAGGATCAAAACCTATTCGTGCCTTATTGAACTCACGAAGTCTGGCAAATACATCAACCCCTATCTGGTCATATATATCCAACAAATCTACCAAGACCCAGTTTTCACGGATCAGTCCATTTTCAACTCTCCAGAAGTCCAGACTTCTCAAATTAATTCTCTTCCCTGACGGAGCTACTCCCATCCATCCACCATCAGTCAATGTCTGTATCATGTTGGGCCAACCTGTGACTCCAACATAATCTCCATCACCAAAAAAATGATTTGTAATCTGATCAGCAAACTGACCTCGATCAGGCATTGCTGCAAGAAAAGGTATCTGATGCCAATTTCGAAATCCTTCTATACCTCTCCCTGTTCCAATGCCAGAGGGACCATACCAGTTCATTTTTGGGTGCCAAAATTTATTCATTTTCATTACCTCAGGCCCTCCCTCTGAAGGATGTCTATTCATTGCGGTAAGCATGTCAATTATTAACTGGCAGGTTGCTGAACTCCTTGGTTCATCATAGGGACCTTGTATGATTCCATCTTGAGTTGCAGGTCCAGGAACTTGCCATTCACGACCAAGACTAGGAGCCATTGGCCACGCTACAGCCTGCATCATCACCTCAGGGATGTCCCATAGAGCCTGTACTTCGGTCACTCTGCCATCTTCAAAGCGATAGAACTCGTGGAACCTCATGGCAACTTGGTGTCCTGTTGGCGGAATGTCCAACCATGCTTTACTGAAAGTTCCTGTGTAATAACCACAGCAACCTACCCAATCAGCACCTTCTTGAGTTGGTCCAGCCATCACTATTGTATCGCGGCGCTCTAAATCAGGCAAAGCATGAAGAAATGGAGTAAAAACATCCATGAAAAAATTATCTACACCAACTTTCTTTCCAAATGGATAGCAAACTCGGAAAACGGCCTCTGAAATAAAAAGCTTCTCAAGTACTTTACGCACACGACTTTCACTGAAATCGTACATTGCCAATCTCAATTCAGCAATTAGTTCTTTATTCTTTGTGTGCCTATCCAAATTGACTCCTTACAAGTTATTTTCTTAGATCTTCATGAAAATATAACATTTTTTCATTGAACTACATTTCGTTCACAATCTTTACATATTATTTTTCGTATCTGCAATATTTTTCTTGCTTTAACAACAATCATTTGTATAATTCAAATTAATTTTTATAAATAGATTGATTGTATGATTGTTATACTTTAACTTTGCTGACCAATCAATTTTTGGGTAATAGTAATTTAGCCCCTTATCTCATGCAACATAATAAAGGAGAACTACAATGAAAATATTTTCCAAAATAACCCTAACATCAATATTAATGTTTATTTTAGGGCATACAACCTATGCTGCTTGTGGGATAACAAGTGGATCAATAAACATATTGGCAAATGATTTTCCAGCTTTGCGTACATACACGGATACTGCAAAAGCATGTGCAGGAAGCGGCGCAGATTTCAAAGTTAATCATACATCTGAACATAACAATCTAGCAATGGCAGCTCTTTCTGCTAATCCGGCAGAATATTCAGCTAGAATTGGAGCAAACAGTTCTATAGTACCATTAATGAATGAAGGTCTAATTAGGCCAATGGATGACCTTGTTGCTAAATACGGGAAAGATCTTCAAAAATCACAGTTGATAACAATAGATGGGAAAGTAATGGCTGTTGCTTTCATGGCAAATACGCAGCATCTATATTATCGTGAAGATATTCTAAATGAATTAGGAATACCTGTACCAAAAACCTATGAAGAAGTTTTAGCAGCAGCTGGAAAAATGCGTTCTTCAGGTAAATTGCTAAATCCATATGCCGCTGCTTATAAAGCTGGATGGAATTTAGCAGAAGAATTTGTAAATATGTATCTCGGTTATGGAGGTGAGTTTTTTAAATCTGGTTCCGCAGAGCCAAATATCAACAACAGGAAAGGTGTTAAAACACTTAGGATGTTAAAAAAGCTTGCTGGTTATAGCAATCCAGATTTCCTAACTCATGACTCAGAGGCTATCAAAGTTGAGTGGGAAGCAGGAAAAGTTGGTATTATGACTTTGTGGGCTTCAAGATCTGGGACTTTGCTTGATGATGAAGGTGACCCAGCAATTACTGCTGCAACCAAATTAGCAGCTCCTGCAACTGTTGGAGGAGGCTCTATTCCAGCAGCCACACTATGGTGGGATGGTTTTATGTTAGCAAAAAATAGATCAGACAAAGATGCTAAAGCTAGCTTTCAAGCCCTTGTTCATGCAGCAACCTCAAAGACAATGGCAAATGATGCATCAGATCAAGCAGTGTGGCTAGTAGAAGGATTTAAACCTGGTCCAAAATCTCTTGGAGTACTTGCAGCAGCCAAGATGGGTGCAAACCCTTATCCGATGTTGCCCCACATGTCACTTATGCATGGAGCTCTCGGCTCAGAAATTGTTGATTTCTTAAAAGGCAAAGAATCCGCTCAACAAGCACTTGCTGATACTGAAGCTGCATATAGAGGTAAAGCTAAAGAAAAAGGCTTCCTGTAAAAATAAAATGCTAAAAGGTGGAAAGACTGTCTTTCCACCTTTTTTACTTTTCCGACCTGACGAATTTAATGATGTCTTTTTACATCAAGCTTTGCCGGAACTGCTGTTCACCCTGAGCTAATATATCAAAATTTAGAACCGTTAATAGCTTTCAGCTCCTCAGTAGCCTATTCATGATTACTGTACTTTCTTTTGCTCAGGTTGCAAGTGATGGTATGGTCATAATCGGTTTACCATGAATCTACAAAAATCCAACCAAATTTTAAAATAATTTAAAAAAGTTGCTTACATGAAACATAAAACTTTTTTTTGGTTCATGCTTCCTACTTGTGTAGCAATGGTTTTGTTCATTGCAATTCCCATTGTTTCAATTTTCATTCAATCACTTTTTATTGAACATCAAAAACCTTCAATTGAAATTGAGATATGTGACCCCTTTGGTTGTAAAAAAGAAATCGGAGTAGATGTCGAAGCATATGCTGCTCTTAACAAAGAAAAACCTTTAGGCCGATTTAATGGGTTTAAAACTTATATCGATAGGAATCATTTAGCATTTGAAGAATTGAATGAAGGATGGCGAAATTCAAAAACAGTTAGCGAATTTTCTAGCATTTTTTTTAATTTACCTTTTTATAAGGCCTTAATATTTACATTAACGTATACGTTATTTGTTACACCTTCTGTCATATGTTTAGGTTTTATTATAGCTCTATGCATTAATGCTTTATCACAGAAAATAAAAGGCCCAATTATTTTTGTAACAATCTTACCAATGATCGTTACTCCTCTAATGGGTTCTCTAGTACTATTCTGGATGATTGACGCAGAAGGTATAATTGGATCAACAATTCAAGATTTATTCAATGATCCTTATCTATCTTTAAAAGCCTCAACTAAACTTACTTGGATTACATTAATAACTTATGGAATATGGCACCATTCGCCTTTTGCCTTTATAGTTTTTTATTCTGCACTTCAAACAGTACCACAGGATCCAATAGAAGCAGCGATCATAGATGGAGCAGATCGCTGGCAAAGGATTCGACATGTTGTCATTCCTCATCTATACCCAGTAGCAGTTTTTATAGCTCTTATTTCAATGATGGATAATATTAGAGTATTCGAGCCGATACTTGGATTTAGTGCTGAGGCAAGTGCTCAATCATTTTCATGGTTAATTTATAATGATCTACGAAATATTGAGGTTATGAATTTTGGCTCAGCAGCTTCAACATCTATTTTAACTATCATAATGGTAGGAATACTCTTAACCCCAGTACTTGTCAAAACATGGCGTGAATTTGGTGAATCAAGATAATAAAAAATGGAAACTTTAGCAGACAAAAAATCAAAAAAATTATTAGTTATAAATAGTATATTTATTATAGCTTGGCTAATAATAGCAGCTTTCCCATTTATCTGGACTTTCTTAGGATCATTTAAGGTTCGTGAAGATTTTTTTTCAAGATCAGACTGGTGGTATGTAATCTCAGGATTTCATACAATTATTGAAACTGGCGGGCGTTACACTTTAAATGCATTTAGAGAAGCTTGGATTGAAGGAGAATTTTGGTATGCTGCAAGAAATTCCGTAATTGTCACTTTCTTTGTTGTTACAATCTCTTTGTTTCTAGGTACTCTTGGTGGATATGCTCTCTCACGCTCACCATACCGATATGCATTTTGGATATTAATAGCTGCACTTGTTTTTCGTGCTATGCCACATATTACTCTTGTTTCAGGATATCTTTTCCCCTTTTTCCAACTAAATATCTGGGGTATTCTTCCAACTACAATTATTGTTCTTGTTGCGATTAACCAACCATTCACTTTATGGCTATTATATTCATTTTTTAAAACAGTTCCAAAAGAATTGGATGAAAGTGCAATGATAGATGGTTGCTCACATTTTCAGGCATTTAGATATATTATTATGCCCGTCATGTGGCCTGGGGTGATAACAGCTGGATTATTTAGTCTAATGCTTGCGTATAATGATTTCACTGTTACAGCAATGCTGCTTAGTTATGAAAATCACACATTGGTCCCCAAGCTTCAAAGCTATTTAGGTACCAATCAACATGAGGGGAATATGATGTGGGCTGTTTCATCAGTCGTTTCGGCAACAGCACCTTTATTTATGGTTGTCATGTTTTTTCAAAAACAAATTATAAGTGGATTGACTACTGGGGCAGTAAAAGGATAGAAAAAACATTGATCTAAAAGCGTAAGATAACCAAAGACTTTATGTATTTGCAGTATAGTGAAGAAAATAATTAAGAAGATGTTTTTAAAATGGAAGGATTTGATTCAGAATTTAAAAATTTAAAAGATTACATTCTTAAAATCACTTATCGTATATGGGAGGAACGTGGAGTTGAACGTATAAGAGATTATTATGGTGGAAAGGCTCCAGTAAAGACTCCCACAGGTGTTTCTGACAAAGTAGAAGAAGTTATTAGCTCTACGTATGCGACTTTGAAAATGTTTCCTGACAGGCAGTTGTTAGGAGAAGATGTAATTGGTTCTGAAGACGAGCCAGGAACATTCTATTCATCTCACAGAATTCTCAGTTCAGCAACACATCTTGGAGAAGGTTTTTGTGGATCCCCTACAGGGGCAAAAGTTAATTACAGAGTCATAGCTGACTGTATATGCAGGGGAAATAAGGTGATTGATGAATGGATGGTGCGTGATCAGTCTGCCATCGTGAAGCAGGTCGGTCTTGAACCCCATGAATTCGGCCGCCAGTTGGCTTTAAATCTAAAAAATGCTGGGAGTGGTTTACCAAGCGCTGAGGATTACGTTAAACGCTGGGAAGGTCCTCCAGACTCTGGCCCACTTTCAGGAGCTGCAAAAAATATAGCTCAATGTTACCAGGCGTTATGGGAGAAATCAGAATTCAACATCCTGGAAAAATCGCACAACAGAGCCTGTCAGATTCATGCCCCTGAAGGGAAAGTTATTTATGGCCGTGATCAGCTTAGTGAATTTTTAAAAGGCTACATTAATTCTTTCTCAAAAGGAATTTTCAGAGTTCACCATTGGATAGTCAATGAAGAGGAAGGTAAAAACACCCGAATTGCTTTACGTTGGTCATTTAGTGCCGAACATACCGGATTTGGAAGTTTTGGTGAACCGACAGGTGCTCCTGTAGTAATAATGGCTATGACCCATGCTGAAATGCAAGAAGATCTTGTAGTTAGAGAATATCATGCGATAGACGAGATCTCACTTTGGATGCAAATCAGCTGCTATTCCATGAGTTAATACATCGTAAACAGGTTAAGTTTTATGTCCTACAATCATTCAAAAAATAAGGTAAATTATGGCAAGCTGGCTAAAGGAAGCTATTTCAGAAGAAAAAAGGGACAAAGCCCAAAAACAAATCAGAGATACTGTAGAAAAATTGCTTGAAGATATTGACAAACGTGGGGATGCAGCTGTCAGGGAGCTTTCGAAACGATTTGACAACTGGTCTCCGGATGAGTTTAGGCTGTCTGAAAAAGAAATACAATCCTGTATTAATAGACTTGATTCACAAACAATTGATGACATTTACTTTGCACAGGAACAAATCAAGAACTTTGCACAGATCCAGCGGAATTCCATGAAAGACGTTGAAGAGGAAACTCTACCGGGAGTAATTCTTGGTCACAGGAATATTCCTGCTAACCGCGTAGGAAGTTATGTCCCAGGAGGTAAATTCCCAATGGTAGCCTCTGCCCACATGTCGGTTGTAACTGCAAAAGTTGCAGGGGTGAAGGAAATCATAACCTGTGCCCCCCCATATGAGGGTCGTCCTTCTGATGCCATCGTTGCAGCTCAACATCTTGGAGGAGCTGACGATATATTTGTGATCGGGGGAATCCAAGCAGTCGCTGCAATGGCACTAGGTACTGAAACCATAACTGCTGTGGATATGCTCGTTGGTCCTGGCAATGCGTATGTAGCTGAAGCTAAGAGGCAGCTTTATGGACGAGTCGGCATTGATCTTTTTGCTGGACCAACTGAAACTCTTGTCATAGCAGATGAAACAGTTGACGGAGAAATGTGCGCGACAGACCTTTTGGGGCAAGCAGAACATGGGCCTACTTCGCCTGCCATACTTTTAACAAATTCTATGAATCTTGCCAAGAATACATTGGAAGAGGTAGAGAAACAATTGAAAACTCTTTCAACGCGTGACACTGCAGAGCCAGCATGGCAAAACTACGGACAGATTATTGTAGCGGATTCTTATGATGAAATGCTTGAGATAGCAAATGAGCTCGCCTTCGAACATGTTCAGGTAATGACCAAAAAAGATGACTGGTTTCTGGAAAACATGGTTAATTATGGCGCTCTTTTCCTTGGACCTCGAACCAATGTTTCATATGGAGACAAGGTCATAGGCACAAACCACACTTTGCCTACATTAAAAGCCGCACGATACACTGGTGGGCTCTGGGTTGGGAAATTTCTCAAAACATGCACATACCAGAAAATTCTTAGTAACGAAGCTAGTGTAAAGGTGGGAGAATACTGTTCAAGATTATGCAAACTTGAAGGATTTGCAGGACACAAAGAACAGGCAGATCTCAGGGTTAGACGATTTAGTGGAGAAGCAGCGTGACAATTACAAAAGCTTATGATTTTAAGGGGAAGCGGGCTCTGGTTACAGGTGCAGGGAGAGGTATCGGAAAAGCTTGTGCCAAATCACTAGCCGCTGCAGGCGCCGAAATTGTGTTGAGTGCAAGGACAAAAAAACAGTTAGAATTTGTTAGGGATGAAATAATTGGGTCCGGCGGAAAAGCGACAGTTCATGTAGCCGATCTTTCTTCGATGAAAGATGTTAATAACTTTAAAAATGTAGGCCCTTTTAACATTCTTGTCAACAACGCAGGCAACAACATTCCAGAACACTTCTGTAAAGTCACTGAAGAGAGGTTCGACAAAATCATGGACCTTAACGTGAAATCAGCTTTTTTTGTTGCCCAAGTTGTTGCGAGAGGCATGGTTGAATCTGGTATCAAGGGATCCATAATCCACATCTCAAGTCAAATGGGAATCGTTGGAGGGAAAAACAGAACTGTCTATTGCGCCTCCAAGCATGCAATGGAAGGTTTTTGTAAAGGGATGGCTTTGGATCTCGCTGAAAATGGAATCAGAGTGAACACGGTATGCCCAACTTTCATTGAGACTGATTTGACAAGACCCTTTATGGAAGAAAAGGATTTCAAAGATTATATTATAAATAGAATCCCGCTTGGACACGTAGGGCAGACAGAAGACGTGGCAGATGCAGTTTTGTTTCTTGCCTCTGACATGAGCAAAATGGTAACCGGTTCTTCGATCAAGGTTGATGGTGGTTGGACTGCAGTATAATTAAAACAGTTCATTTTACTTGTACACAAGAAAATGATTCCCCATGAAAAAAATTCAGGAAAGTTTGCTCAATACATTAAGGAAATATGATACTCCTACAATCTTGAATTCACTTGAACTCCTCGATTCTAAATTCCGCACCATTGGATTTACGACTGAACAGATGATTTGTGTGGATACGACACTACCTCCGATAGTTGGTTATGCCAGAACAGCAACAATAAGTTCCTCTTCTGAAGTAGATCCAAATATAAAACGTGAGCGAAGCTTAACTTATTACGAATATTTATCTTCTGGAACAAAACCATGTATTAGTGTTATCAAGGATGTTGATAAAAAGCCAGGATTTGGTGCTTTCTGGGGAGAAGTTAATTCTAACATTCATAATGCTCTTGGAGTTCTTGGAGTGATTACAAATGGCTCTGTTAGGGACCTTGATGACCTTTCAGCAGGATTCCAAGTAATGGCAGGAAAAATTGGACCAGCACACGCTTATGTACGCATAGAAGAAACGGGCATACCAATAAACATTTTTGGAATGAATGTTCAGCACGATGACTTGATCCACGCGGATCGACATGGTGCCGTTGTAATTCCAAAAGAACTTGCGGAAGAACTTCCAAAAGCGATTGATCTCATGATTCGTAAAGAAAAGATAATACTAGATGCATGTAAAAAACAAGACTTTGATTTTGAGATCCTCAAAAAAGCAATCCAGGATTCCGCTCAAATTAAATAGCTTAAAGTTCGGATATTTCACTGATATTATAATAACTTAGTGCTGTTTCAGATGCTATACTTTTTTTATCTTTAGTCGAAAGCGGAGAGAGCCATTTTAAAATTTGTTTGACACAAAAACTGTAAGGCTTCACTAATCGTTCTACAGGAAAATTGCTGCCCCACATAATACGTTTTGGAGTAAATTGTTCTAGGATTGTATCGAAAATTATTTGAGCGGATTCTGAAGACCAATTTTTGTCATACATTCCAAAGCCAGAGAGTTTGATGTGAAGGTTTGGGAGTGCTGCCAACCTGGATAGGTTTGTTTTCCAAATGCGAAGCCCAGAATCACTTTGATCGTAAGGGCAACCTGCGTGATCTATAACGACTGGGATTTCAGGATAGTCACTCAAAAATTCAGAAGCTTCATTCATTTGCTCTGGATACAGCTGGAGGTCAAAATTGAGATTATATTTTTCCAACAGGGCAAAGTTTTTTTGCCAACATTTATTTAGAAATAGGTTCTCATCAATGAATGAAAGATCAGGACGGTTTTCCAGCTTACCAATAATTTGTCTTACACCTCGAAATTTAGGATAGTTTAGATGACGTTTGAGGATATCTTCTGCATCTTCTTTTGTTAGGTCTACGTATCCAACTATAGCTGAGGGGATCCCTCCTAATACAAATTCACTTAGCCAATCGGTTTCCTTTACTGGATCCTCAAGAGCACTGTCTACTTGAATGTGAACTGACCCGGCCAATTTAATTTTATCAATTTTGGCAAAGTCACTTAAAAAATCTTCCTTGAGATAATCCTTTTGAATCGGAGTCGGATCACCAAACGGTTTTGGTTTCCCAATTTGTTTGAGCCAGATGTAATCTAGAACTTTGAGGTTCCAGAGGTGGTGGTGTGAATCCAAAAGTTTCATTTATATTATCAAATAGAAGGCATAGAATTGTCACCTCATATGAAGTGCAAATGTAATCCGTCTCAAATGTCAAAAAAGACCTTCTTGTTTACCTCATAATCATTCTGAGAATCCTTTCTCAAAAAAAGACAATAAGGGACTATGCAGTCGAGGGTTTAAGGGGCTAATTTTGAAACTAATTTTTCAAATATAAGTTATCATTATTACAATTATTAATGGTACACTACAATAAAATAAACTATTAAATACCTACTAATTTTAAGCTAACTCCTTCAATTTTCTTGTATTGGAATTACCACCCAAAAAAGTAGTGAATTTAGGTGTTGATATAGGGGCACATCAGTTCTTATTTTCAACTCAAATCTCAAACAAAATATTCAAAATAATAACGAATCTAATTTACTTATTTGATAATAAATTTTATAATAATGGTCGTATTTAACTCAGTAATCCTTGACTTGAAAATTCAATTGATAGAGTTATTTGTGGGTAAAAATGGTAAGAAAATTTTTTAAGTCTAAAAATATTTATCAATTAATATAAATTAATTGGATTAAACAAATGGATCCTTCTTCATCCGCCAGCCAGTCCATCTAAGACTTCCAAAATTACCCCTCAGATTTATGAAATAAATAATTTTCATGCTTATTACTAGAGTGACTTTTTAACAATCTAAAAGGTGAGATTCAAATGGAACTTAAAGATAAAGTAGTAATTGTAACCGGTGCTGCTCAGGGGCTGGGGCGTCAGTTCGCGCTGGCTTGCGCTGAAAACGGAATGAAGGTCGCACTTTCTGATATAAATGATGAAGCTCTGGAAAAAACAAGGAAAGAGTGTGAAGACAAAGGAGTTGAAGCAAGGGGATATGATTTAAATGTCACACAGGAATCAAATGTTGAAGCGGTATATTCTCAGGTTGTCAGAGATTTTGGAACACTGGACGCTACAATAAATAACGCTGGTATTTTGCGTGACGGACTCCTTGTCAAAGTTAAGGATGGTAATGTGCAAAAATTCTCCATGTCCAAGTGGCAAGCAGTGATTGACACAAATCTTACAGGTGTTTTTCTTTGCGCTCGTGAAGCTGCAGCAAATTTTCTTGAACTGAAAAAACCTGGAGTGATTATCAACATTGCCAGTGTCGCTCGTTCAGGTAATTTTGGCCAAAGTAATTATTCCGCAGCTAAAGCAGGAGTTTCTGCAATGACAGTTTTGTGGGCTCAGGAACTGGCACAACACGGAATACGAGTCGCCGCGATTGCTCCAGGATTCACCGCCACAGAAATGGTCGTTTCTCTTAGAGATGATATCAAAGAAAATTTTATAAAAAGTATTCCGCTTCGTCGTTTCGCTGAGCCAAGCGAAATGTCCGATGGAGCACTTTTCATTCTCAAAAATGATTACTACAGCGGACGCGTATTGGAAATCGACGGCGGAGTTCGTATTTGATCTATATCTCAAGTGCGTCGCAAAACGCACTGCTGTATATCGTAACAATTTTGATTTGGGGCTCAAGCTGGCTCGCCATTAAGTATCAGCTTGGTTCAGTTGATCCGATGGTCTCAGTAGCTTATCGTTTTCTGTTAGCTTCTGGTCTGTCCTGGCTTTATTGCCTTATATCCCGACGTTTGCTGAGGTTCAGTTTCCGAGATCATTGTTTCATGTTTCTGCAGGGGGCAAGTCTGTTTGCCCTCAACTATTGGTTGTTCTACCTTTCTGAAATAACACTCACCAGTGGTTTGGCAGCTGTTATTTTCAGTACCATTGTTGTAATGAATACGATGAATGGTGTCTTGTTTTTGAAAAACCGTTTGGAATTACTTGTTGTAGTAGGCATAGTAATTGGGCTGTTAGGGATCATACTCGTTTTCTGGCCTGAAGTAACAGATTTTGAATCAGGAAATGAAAATTTATTTGCCATTTCTTTGGCCCTCTTGGCGACACTTCTTGCTTCAGTGGGGAATATTACTTCTGCTAGGAATCAGCGCAAAGGGATTCCTGTTGTTCAATCAAATACTTTTGGCATGACCTACGGAGCAATATTGATGTTGATTTTATCATTGTCAACAGACAGGGAATTCACT
>Ga0208277_1000488_pt1 | contig 23229 bp, 23 predicted proteins | sample ETNtaG_5_FD_185782 | JGI IMG/M metagenome (GOLD analysis project Ga0208277, IMG submission 185782) | Marine microbial and viral communities from oxygen minimum zone, Eastern Pacific Ocean - ETNP201406SV205 (SPAdes) (version 2) | ecosystem: Environmental > Aquatic > Marine > Oceanic ...
TTGATTCGAATCAGTTACGCTACGTCCATTGCCAACATCCACGAAGGCGTTCGTCGTCTTCGCGAATGGCTTGAATCACGAGCTTGACAACGCTTCCATAGCCTCTCGAACATAGAGGAGGCCCGAAAGCACCAGCCCAATCATGATGCCTTTCTGAATGGAATCGTTCTTCCATTTTTCCAACCACCTTCGTCCGATCTGAGCCCCGACCAAAGCAGAAATCACAAATCCAATCAACAACAAAGATTGGGAAAACAGAACACTCGTGTCGTTCCAGAGATAAATCGGGATGCGGGTCAAGTCAACCACCAGAGCAAGTACGGCAGCGGTTGCTGCATACTCTGTTTTGTCGGGGAGGCGTTGACGCAAAAACATGGCACGAAGGGCCCCTTGATGTCCGGTCAGACCCCCCATGAATCCAGAACCAAATCCCCCGACACGGTCTTCCGCTTCGGGGAGGCGGATGGAGGTCCATGACTCACTCAGTTTGAGGGCGGGGAGGACAATAAGAGCCACGCCAACCAAAAGCAACAGGGGGTCTGATGGAATGACCGTTTGCAGCGCTGCTCCAATCAAGGCCCCCAGCAGAAGGGCCCACCCAAAGCGCCGCAGAGCGTCTGAATCGATGTGATCACGAAGCATCCGGGATTTCATGGCGTTGTGGGCTCCATGGACAATGGCAACACCAGCAATCGCTTGATGGGGCTCAAACCAAAGAAGAAACAACGGCGTGGTCATGGTGGCGAGGCCAAAACCCGCAGGTACCGTGAGGGCTGCAGCCAGCATGCACCCAGCCAGCCCGATGATGATGATGATGTCCATGTGCTCACCGTCTTGGTCACTCCTCAATTCCAGCGTGCATTACCTCAAGGTTTCTATTGAGCCCTCGTGGTGCTTGGAGTTTGAAGCCAAGGCCAACGTCAACTGAGGGAACCATCAGGGATCGGCGTGTGAGTTTCAAAGCGAACCTGAATGTATCCCTCGTGTTCTCGGATTTCGTAAATTTTCAAATCCTTCTTCTTTGACATGGCGCCGACCAAACGGCCGTAGGAAGGCCATAGGGGGAAAGGGGACCATTCAACCAGGGACCCATCATCGAGTTGATGCGTGGTTTGGTGCAGTGGGCACCGAACACATCCATCCTTGATGGTCGCTCCGTAAGCAAGTGGCCAACGCATGTGCCGGCACAGCGCTTCGGTGGCGAACAAGGTTCCATCCTGGCGACCAACCATGATCATCTTGCCTTTGACGGTCTTCATCTTCTTCTTATTCGGCTTCAATTTCTTTGATTTCATCACGTTGTGCCATGTCATGTTGGCGTCCTCCTTGGAATGGGAATCTTGAGGTGCTCGAGAATGCGTTCTGCGCTTCTAAGCGTTCCTTGAACCGAGGGGTGTGCCCGATGGTCGCCCGCAAGCAAAACACCTTCAACCTCAATTTCAGGCAAGAAACGTTCGTGATGATTCGGGTCTATTTGGGGCAGTGCATGCCGAACGGTCGTGGTCGCTAAGTGTCCCCATTCGTTCACCGTTTCGCCAAACCATGTCCGTAATTCACGACGAACCGATTCAACATCCGGCGAAGTCGCTGCTTCACCAACGATGGTAGCCACGACCCAATGCTCACCACCAGGGTGTGGATGGAGGTTCGTGGGGAGATGAACATGAAGAACATCGTTGCCAGGTTCACCCCATTCCTCATTCAACAACAATCGACCTTGATGGTAAGGGGGCGAAGATGTTGTGAAAACGACCGTACTCGTCAAACGTTCCACCGGTTTGTGTGTCCCAGCCATCGAGGGGAGCACTTCATGCGCAACATGCTGGGGTACGGCGAGGACGACGCGATCGAACTGCATGGTTTCCCCATTCACTTCTACCGTGGTGGCTGAAACCGTATCAACGCAGGTGTTGAGATGGACGGTGGTGGCTTTGAGGCGAGAGGCGAGTTGGTGTGGAACTGCTGCAATCCCCTTTTGTGGGGCGATCATCTTACCATGCGACATGGCCCCCCACGCAAAATTGGCAAAGGCCATTCGTTCAGAAAGGGACGGGTCGAGGGTGATCCCTGCAAAAAGTGGTTCAAGCACACGCCGAGTGGAGGGTCTGAAGTTTCGTTGTTTTAGCCCCTCCTTGATGGTCGGCGTTGGTGCATCCATGGAGCGTTCAAGGTCACGGCCGGGAGTCCCCAGGCGCCAACGAAGAAATCGGAGGCCATCCATCACGCCAACCGAACGAAGGGTCGGGAGGAGATATCGGGGCGCATGAAGAGCATCGCCCAAAACACGCCGCTTGCCTGTGGAAGGGCAGATGGTCATCGTGCAGGCATCCATGGGTTTGCCCTCAAGAGCGGCGACATCCATCCACCGATTGAGTGCTGGATAGGCCGTGTGAAGAACATGAAATCCAGCATCGAGGGGGTGGCCGTTCACGTCAAGCGTTTTCATTCGTCCGCCGAGTTCATTGGAGGCTTCGAACAACGTCACTTGATGGCCGTCTTGTTCGCTTCCAAGGGCGACAGCAAGACCTGCCAACCCTCCTCCAACGACGGCGATGTTCATGACTTAGCCTCTCAGTGCTGACATGCCACCATCGAGATGTAAGATTTGCCCAGTCATGTTATCGGGGGCTGAGGTGAGCAACCAGTGAATGCTCTGGGCAATTTCTTCTGGTTCGTTGATGCGTTTGAGGGGAATCATACCGACCGAGGCTTCTCGAATGGCTTCTGAGCGCAGTACTGTAGCACCGAGGCGGGTTTCGGTTAATCCTGGCGCGACGGCGTTGACTCGCAGGCCGCGCCCGGCATACGTGGAAGCGGCAGCCCGCACCATGGCCTCAAGACCGCCCTTGGCGGCGGCGATGGCTTCGTGGTTGGTCAAACCATAACTTCCAGCCACGCTGGAGGTGAATACCATTCGTCCTGAGCCGTGTTTGAGCATGGCCTTTCCGGAAGTTTTTAGCGCGATAAATGCCGACGTTAGATTGGTCTGAATGACGGCTTCAAAGTCGTCAAGCTTGGTCGCATGAGGCGGACGTAGGGCAATTGACCCCACAAGATGAGCCATGCCTGAAAGGCCCGCTTCGCCTTGTTGTGAAGCATGTGCTACGGCCGCTTGAACGGTTGCTTCGTCCAAGGCATCGCCAACCACAAGTTCCGCGCCCCGTGCCACCAATTCCTCGACGCGTTCTTCATCGCGTGCGAGGAGCGTGATGCTGTGCCCGTCATCGAGGAGCATGCTGGCAAGAAGGCGGGCGATGTCACTGCTTCCACCGACCAAAAGAAATGATTTACTCATGAGTTCTTTTCAATGAAGATTGCTTTTATACTGCTGTTTCGGGGGCTTGAACATTGATTGAAAAAGAAAAGCGCCCAAAGATAACCATGCTTCGGGACGCCCACCCCGCCATTGAAGGCACCGTCCGCGGGGCCCAATCAATCCACATATTAGGTGCAGGATTGAATCAAGAGCGCCCGGCTCATCAAGCCATAAACGACTTGGACGGAAAGGGGTGGCGGCTCGTCCCAATTCATCCACGGGATGCGGGCGGAGCCATTCTCGGTCATCCCATTCGACCGAGTATCGATGAATCCTCAACCCCGGAAATCGTCGTGTTTTTCCTTGCTCCGGAACGAGCCAAGCAAGCGGTCATGGAATTGATGGTTCGACACGGCCAGAGCAACTTACCGCTGCTATGGTTTCAACCCGGTTCAGAACACGAAGATGTGCTTGAGATGCTCAACGAAGCCGGTATCCTTCATATCGTGGACGACTGCATCGTGCGATACATCCAGCGCCATCACCTCAACAGTACGCACAACCTCGCTCCATCGCCATGGTACCTGCAAGTTGCTTCGAGGGATGGGGGTGGTTGCTCTGTATGGACCGTTGAGGATTCCTTGGCCACCCAGGCAGCTCCGGATACGGCCTTGGAATGGTGCGGTGATGCGTGGGACTTGGAACATTCCCAACATACCGTTCCCCGCTATATCCGCTCTCTTGCTCAACCAGACGAAACACTTTCTGAACTCGCCCTTCGTTTGGCGTCATCAAAGGGAAATCAAACACCATCGGCCTGAGGTTCGATTTTGAATAAGGTTCCACCGCCTCCAAATGTGGCATAGTAGAGCGTGCCATCCGGATGGAAGGCAATGGGCAGTGGTGTTCCAGCATCCCATGCAAATCGAGTGATTTCAGTGGAGTATGATGCGGGTTCATCACCGGGGAAGACATCAATTCTCAGGATTTCATGACCTTGTGGAAGAAGCGTGTTCCATGAGCCATAAACCGTGGCATAGAGCGTGAAGCCTTCCGCAGGCGAGAGCCCGGGGAGTGGTGAATGCACGGGACGGAGGTCCAATCCGTTCATCGATGTGTGGGGCGTCCACTGACCAATAGGTGCCTCGGTACCTTCGGGAATGGGAGTGTCGGGCTCATCGTCTGGCCACCCGTAGGCTGCGCCTTCAATCATGAAATTCAATTCCTCTTGCGGGTGATCGCCTTCCCAATCTCGGCCATTGTCCGTGAAGAAATACCCGTGCCCGTCGACCCAGGCGCCGTCAAACGAGTTGCGCACCCCACTGGCAAGCACCCCGTGTTCACCGGTGGTTGCGTTCACCCAAAGCAGGGCAGCATTACGTTGGTCATCTTCCTGACAAACGTTGCACGTGGAGCCGCTGTGCCAAATCAACGTCCCGTTGGACATGACTTCAACGGTGTTGGTTTGGTGGTTTCCGACAGGAATGCCTGAGACCAATACGTTTTGGTCTTCGAACAGACCCGCTTCTGAAACGCCGTAGGAACTCAAACGGCCGGCTTCGGAAACAATGGCTCGCCCCTCATGAAAAAGAAGTCCATGAGGGCGGTCAAGGCCGTCCAAGAGCGTGCGCCGTTGGTCGGTCTCGATGTTCAACTCCGTGATTTGCCCTCCGTCTCGGTCACACACGAGAAGATGTGTGGTGTTGGCCCAAACAAGACAGGTTGGGCCCCCCAATTGAGAAGCGGCTTGATTCACTTCATACCCCTCGACTACCGTTGGTTCCAAACCAGAGGCGTAGGGATACACCTGCCTCACTAGAAGCAACGCGACGATGAGAATCGCCACTGGAAGCAAGTGTCGGCGCATCTATTCCTTGGGCACCGTTGCTTTTGTTTCAACGATTCGGAGGCGTGGTCGGACACAAACGCATCAATCATTGCGACCTTGACGGCCCATGAGAGCAAGTGCTGCGACAACGGCTACAAGGGTTGAGACAACGACGAAACCTGGCGTGTCTTCGCTTTCATCCCCTGAATCATCCGAGGTGGTAGCAGGAAGGAGCGTAAGTGCACGGTTCATGGGATGCCTGCGAATCCAGCCGTACTTAAGGCGCGGTTTTTGTCCGGGAGTTGAATCCTCTGTCATGAGCTTCATTTCGCCTTGCGAACAATGGACCACTGGTCTCGACGGAGTCCCTCGAGAGCAACACCAGTAACCGCTCCCCAAACCCATGGTTCATCCACGCCGAGGCCGAGGAGCGTAACCATTCCCCCCAAAGCAAGAATCCAATGATGGACCCAGACCTTCTTCGTTCGGAGATGAAATTTGAAGTTCTCAGTCACCCATCGAACGGCTGCGAACGTCAGCACCAGAGAAAGGGAGTACCATGCAAAGTCCATGTGGTTTCATCTCCGTTCAAGTCGAATCAATTGAACGGTGAGCGGTATTCGTGAACATCATCCGCAATTCGAAGCAATTGGTTGTATTTTGCCACGCGATCGGAACGGGCTGGTGCACCGGTTTTGATTTGCCCTGCTCGAGTGCCCACGGCGAAGTCAGCGATGGTTACATCCTCGGATTCACCACTGCGGTGAGAGACCACGTTGTTCATGCCGTTGGTGGAGGCAAGATCCATCGCTTCAAGCGTTTCAGTGACCGTACCAACCTGGTTGAGTTTGACCAGCATGGCGTTGGCCGCCCCCAGTTCTATGCCCTGGGAAAGGCGTTCTGATTGCGTAACAAAGAGATCGTCTCCAACGGTTTGAACGCGGTGACCGTAAGCTTTCGTAAAAGCGGCCCACCCTCGCCAATCGTCCTCGCCAAAGCCGTCTTCAATGGAGAGGATTGGGTAATCGTCCAGCCACCCGCCGTACATTTCAACCAATTCGTTAGAGGACAGAACCTTGCCATCCATGTGGTAGCCATCGTCCTTGAGGAATTCAGTTGAAGCGACATCAAGGGCGATACCGATTTCTTCGGTGGAATAGCCTGCGCCCTCGATGGCCCTCACCATGTACTTGAGGCCCTCTTCGTTGGCGGGAAGGTTCGGGGCAAAGCCACCTTCATCGCCAATGCCGCCAAGTAAACCGTCTTTCTTGAGTTCGGCCTTCAAGGCGTGGTAAGTTTCTACGCCCGCTCGCAAGCCTTCACCAAACGTGTCGAAACCATGGGGCATGACCATGAATTCCTGAACGTCCACGTTCGAAGCAGCATGAGCACCGCCGTTGAGAATGTTAAGCATGGGTACAGGCATCAATCCCCCTGCGACGCCTCCGACGTACTTCCACAAAGGCAATTCATGAAACGCTGCTCCGGCATGAAGGCAAGCCATGGATGCGCCGAGCATGGCGTTGGCACCAAGATTGGCCTTGTTGGGAGTACCATCGAGCTCAATCATCACTTCGTCAATGATTCGTTGCTCGTCAACGGGTAAGCCAACAAGCGCTTCTTCCAAGTGATCTTTCACATTGTTCACGGCTTGAGAGACACCTTTTCCGAGGTAAACATTGGAGTCGCCGTCTCTCAGCTCAAGAGCTTCGTAAGCACCAGTTGAAGCCCCAGATGGGACGATAGCGCGGCCCAAGAGGACCCCGTCCACGAAGCAATCAACCTCAACGGTGGGCTGGCCCCGGCTGTCCAGTACCATTCGTGCATCGAGGCCTGAAATATGTCCCGTCATGAGGGTCCCTCACCCTTGCGAGGGGAACGCGCTCCTTGAATGAAACGGGAGGTGAAACTCCCCAGCAACATAAGACGGCGGGAGAAAGTGGGTTGGAAAGATTGATTTTTAACACGGAAATAGTGTATTTCCTGTAATAAAACGGCTTCATGAGGCCGTATCACGACGGGAATTCATTCAAATACCCCTTTTTCTAGCACTAAAGCATGCCACGAATTGCTGAGATTGACCGATCCATCCTTGCACAACTCCGGAAGAACGGACGAATGTCCTATGTGGACCTTGCTTCCAAGGTCGAAGCCAGCGAACGGACCGTTCGCACACACATTCGCAACATGGAAGAAAACGGCACCATCCGAGGCTACACCATCCGAGAAGGAGGCGTTGGTTTGACGGCGCTCGTTCGAATCAAGGTCTCGCCGGGTTCAGAAATCGGCTCCTTTGCATCAGAAGTGACGGGATGGGAAGGCGTTGAAATCGTCTACGAAGTCTCTGGAGAAGCCGACCTTGTGGCCTTGGTTCACGTAGATGACACCATGGCACTACGTGCCCTTCTCGACAAAATGTGGCTAGCTGCGCCCAATGAAATCGCCAGCACGACCACCGAACTTGTCTTGGAACAATACTGAGTTCCTATTCTTCTTCAGAAGGTGGGGAATAATCAATTCCACAGGAACGGCAAACCATGTTGTCATCCCAGTCACACTGACGACGGCAACCGGTCATCGTCATCACGCCTTCCACTTCACCGAACAGCCGATGGATTCCGTGTAATCGACCTTCGGTGTTTGGCCATCAAGCATGGCATCGATGGCATCGGACAATTCCGCCGTGGTAGCATCGTTTGGGTTTCGCGGGCTATCGTCCATTCGGCCTTGGTAGACCAAACGATGTCCTGCATCGAACAAGAAAAATTCTGGAGTCCGCTTGGCCCCGTAAGCATGAGCGACTTCTTGGGATGCGTCGTGGAGGTAAGCGTACGGCATGCCTCCCTCGGCCCGCTTGACCATGTGTTCAAATGAATCGTTCTCGTAGACAACCGGGTCATTGGAGTTGATGCCCGCAAACCCGATCCCTTTCGCTTGACATGATTCCGCCATTGCGTTGATGCGGTCAACGCTGGCCACAACGTACGGGCAATGGTTGCACTCAAACACGACGAGTGTGCCATTGGCGCCTGAAGCATCTGAAAACGAAACGTGGTTCCCACCTACAGCGGCGTTTGCATTTGGTAGGTTAAAAGCGGGGGCGGAGTCTCCTGTCTGAAGAGGCATAATCCGTCCAGTTCGCTCATGGGTCAAAATGGCTTGCTTTGAGCCGCCTCACAACAGAAGGTATGCAGCGGCGCCCGCCCCGAGAAGGAGGATGGTTCCGAACATGAGGAGAAGTTTCGATTTTCCTTGCCTTGACTCCGAAACTGGAAGGGCATCAGCCGGAAGGTCGGGGACAATCTTTACTTCATCGCCGGGGAGGTCTTGGCCGTCCCAATAGGCTTGCTTGGCACTTTCACCCGCTTCCAATTCAGCCTGTATCCGTGCCTCTTCAGCAAGGCGGGCTTCTTCAGCAAGGCGTGCTTCTTCAGCAAGGCGTGCTTCTTCAGCAAGTCGGGCTTCCTCGGCAAGGCGTGCCTCTTCTGCTGAGCGGGCTTCCTCGGCTAATCGGGCTTCCTCAGCCAATCGGGCTTCCTCAGCCAATCGTGCTTCTTCAGCAAGGCGGGCTTCTTCAGCAAGTCGGGCCTCTTCGGCTTGACGAGCTTCTTCGGCTATGCGGGCCTCCTCAGCAAGGCGTGCTTCTTCGGCTTGACGAGCTTCTTCGGCTATGCGGGCCTCCTCAGCAAGACGGGCTTCCTCGGCGAGGCGTTCTTCTTCTGCGAGGCGTTCTTCTTCTGCGAGGCGCTCTTCTTCCGCTCGGCGGGCTTCCTCGGCAAGGCGCTCTTCCTCTTCCCGTCGAAGACGTTCCTCCTCAGCGAGGGCTCGCTTTCGTGCCTGTTCTGCTGCGAGGGCACGAATGCGTTCGTTCAGCGCATCTTCGTTTTTGTTGCGGTACTGATTGAGAATGGCTTCGCCCATTTTGATGAACTCTTCTTCTGGGAGGTTCGGGACCTCGCCTTTCGCATTCATCAACAAGTCTTCGATGTCTTCAACCTTGAACTCTCCAACATGGCCGTTGAGGTGCTGGCGGAAAACCGCATAGAACTCTCGCTGTTCTCCGGAAATGGCGCCATCCGAGGTCATAAAATCCTGGAGCGCCATCAAAATCTCGGATAAATTGAGTTCTTTGACTTCGGTCAAACTGCGCGCCCCCTATTATGAACGGGTTCACGCATTCGTCATCAAGTTTTTCTCACACTCGTGTAAGCGGGTTTTGGCCAGTTGGTGTTCTGCATCGATGCTCAAAATCGCCTTCCATGCTGTGCTGGCAGCGTCCATGTCCCCAAGACCGTGGTGGTGGGCGGCGATTTGGAGGCGTGCGTCAAGATGGTGGCCATCGCATCGTACAGCCGCTTCGAAGTCCGAAAGAGCGTTGTCAATCTTGTTGAAATGCATGTAGTAAAGCCCGCGTTGGTGCCACGCAGCCGCATGATCAGGGGATTGACGGAGGGCTTCATTGAGGGGGGCTTCGGCACGTTCGGCACGGTCCATGCTCATGTAGCACGCCGCCAGTTGGGTAAGGGCATGCGTGTGATGTGGCGCTTGTTCCAGGACGTGCTTGAATTCCTTTGATGCTTTTTCCCATTCGGCCAAATGCATGTGGGCGTCGCCCTTGCGCACGCGACCCACGGCGAGTTGTGGTGCCAGGTCAAGGAGGACTTCGGCATCATCCAATGCTTTGCGAGCATCGTCAAGGCCCATGTGGACCGAACTTCGATTCAAACGGGCTCGGATGTGTTCCCCGTCGAGGGTCAAACAATCGCTGTAATGGTACAACGCCTGTTTGAGTTGGCCCTTGACGGCGGAGATATTTCCGCGAATGTAGGCCGTGGTGGCGTTTTGCCCGTGGACCTCAGCGGCATCAACGTGAAGTAAAGCGGCTTGCAAGTCGCCATGGTCCAAAGCCAACAAAGCAGACTCGCAGGCGATGGACGGGTCTTTCTCATCGCTGAGGCGCTGAGCTCGGCTCAAGGATTCAGTAGCGGTTTCAAGCGCTCCAAGCATGCGTTGCGTACGAGCAAGGCCGAGCCAAGCAACACCGAGTTCCCGGTTCAGCGAAAGGGCGCCGTTGAAAGCGTTCAAAGCAGCCTGCAGAAGGTTTTGATCGGTTGCTCCAGTACCATCCCGAAGTCGGTCAGCGTGAGCCAAATGCAACCGTCCCTCAACGGTGTGAAGCAGTGCATGGTCAATTCCATCCGGTGTCGACGAGAGAAGTGCTGAAGCGTCATCAATCCGATGCTGTATCAAATAACGCCCAGCGATTCTTGCGCGCAACTCACCGTTGTGAGGCTGAGCATTCAGTGATTTGAGGAGCGTTTCTTCCGCAGCAACGGCGGACCCCTCCAATTCAAGCAGTTCGGCTTTGAGGAACACGGTGTCCACTCCACCGGCATCCAAAGCAACAGCGTGGGTCGCCGCTTTCAGAGCATCACGCTCGTGTCCATTCTTTTCGGCCAATAAGCGAGCCTTGAGCGCCCATGCTTCACCGGATTGTCGGTCAAGAGTCAAACAACGTTCGTTGGCTTCAAGGGCCAATTCAAATTCGCCTTCTGCTTCAAGTAACTGAGCATAGTGCAACCAATCGCCGGAACGAGATGGGTCTTCTTCCAATGCCTGAAGGATGGCTTCAATGGCTTCTGTCCGAGCTCCTGCTCGTGCCCGAAGTCCAGAGAGAAGGGAGCGGTCGGCCGCTGTGTCGACGCCAAGGGCTTCCAAGCGTCGCACCGCTCGCTCAGCTTCCTCGTCACCCATCGAGGCCAAAAGGTGGGCATGGGCTCGCAGCAAGTCTGGGTTATCAGGCGTGAGCTTCATGCGAGCCTCCAGCCAGTGGCGATAGAGAGCGTCATCGCCGCGGAGACGAGCGATGTGTTCGAGGCCTTCCAGGACGCTGCCGTGGCCGGGTGAAAGTTGGTAGGCCACTCCTAACGCCCCTTCTGCCCATTCGTACAGTTGGAGGTGGGACGCTGCAAGACCAAGGCGATGAGCAGTATCGGCGTCCACATGGAGAGAAGCCATGGTGAGGTGGTGATGATCAAACACAGCAAGAAGGCGGCGAAGGAGACCTGCATGATTGACAGAAAGGCCGGAGGAGGTGCCTTCCTCCACGGGCTGGTGTTGCACCACGGACCGAAGGACGTCGCAGGCCGCTGGAAGGTCGACGGTGCTTGAGGCCCCTCCCTCGTGCTGTATCAAGAAGTTATGAACGGAGAGTGATGCATCAATTTCGGGGTGAATGGCACGAAGGGCATCCATGGTGCTCTGAAGCGATTGAATGTCGGAGAGCACGCCTTCCGTGGCCACGTTAAGGTGATGGAAGTGAGTTGACTGGGATTCTCTAAGGAGTGTTTGCATGTCCAGCAAACGCGTCATTTTCTTGTGACCGTGATACAGCGAGTATCCAAAGGCCCCCGCAGCACCCGCAGAAATCAAACCAAAACCAAAGACGATGAGGCTCATTGACCCACAGCGGTCCGCTGCACCTTTATGGTCTGCGGAAGATTTTGGGGCGAAGAAGGCCGTTTTTTACCTACATCGAGGATGCCGACCCGCGCAAAATGAAGGAAAGAGGGGGCAATTTCCCTCTTTCACACCGCTCATATTGAAAGCCCTCCATGGTCCGTGGGATGGACGAGGGCGAATGAACGGCGACGGCGAGGGACACGATACGGGTGATGTTCGCTTGGCATCGCTCGTCCAATTCGGGTTTTCTGAAGCGGCGATGAACGACTTCCTGGCCGAACACAGAGACGCTTTTCATGAACGTCTTGGTTGGCTTGAACAACGACGAGAAACGGCCACTGAAATTGAAGAACGGTTGAATGCATTGTCTCAGGCACAACCCCTCAGTCAAACCCTATCGGATTATGCTACCCAACTCAACGACCCGTTTACGGTGGAGGAGACCTACCTTGCTTTCGAACGTGAAGTAAGGACGGTCGCTTCATGGGAACCTCCGTTGAATCAAAGCAGATCCACTTGGTTTGACCGAGGAGACGGCGATGCATGGTATGCTCTTTACGACCGTTTAGCCCGATTGGACCTCTCGAGCCATGCCGCCGTCGTGCCACTCCACCGGCTCTTCTCGTCGCCCGAGCGGGTGGATGAACTCATGAGGCACCTCGGTACGGTTGAGGCTGATGAAGTACGCCAAGTCGAGATGATTGAGGCCGGTGCTCAACGCCTCCGAGCCCATGGATATGCCGTCGAAGAACTCAATCAACTGCCGTTGCTTGAAGGCCTACGCGTCCTTGAACGTTGGCAAGCCTTTCATGCAGAAAAGGAACACGTACGGCTTAGTGCTGTTCAAATGATTCAACCTTTTGATGAAGGGTTGGCCATTGAATTGGAGGCAAGATGCCATGCTTTGCAGGATGTGAATGATGCCTCGGCTTTGGAAGACTTGTCCAACGAAATTCAGGCCTTGGCTCAAACCTTGGAAGAACGAAGGAAGGTCTTGTCCGACGTCGTTCAAGGATGGCGAGAAAGAGGTATTATTTTCCCACACGAAGGTGAATTGCACCCCAATGAATTGATGCAGTGGGAGGCCAATCACGATGAGGTCGCTCAGATGGTTGAGCGGCACCTCTCGCTGATTGAGCGATGGGGGCGTTTTGCCCGGTACTGGCCATCGCAAACCGAGGTTTCAAGCACCTACATCGGACATCTTGATCAGACCGATCGGCTGAGGGATGCCGTTGACGAAATGGACACTCTGTGGAAGAAATTGGAGCTTGATGGGTTGGAATTGTTGGAAACCTACGAGCACGCTGGATTGGAAGTGAGTGAATGGCGGCAACGGGTCTTTGACGATCCAATGAACGCCATGGAACGCATGACGGTGGAACGACAGCGATGGGATGCAAGGGTGGCATTGATCCAAGAGTTCAACACCTTGGACACCTCGTTTTCTGGTGATGAAGAAGTCGCCCTTCGCCAACAATTGCTCGCTACTGAAGACATAGGACATGATGTTCTTGATGAGATGAAATCTTTCATTGAACGGTTCACCCGCCGGGTTGAACGCCACCGTGTGATGCTTGAAGATGAGTTAGCCGCTCTGCGCCGTTCTGGAAGGTTGGAACATGAGGTGAGAACCTCAGAGTTGAATTTGGTCGAACTTGAACGGCATGTTGCCAATCTCACCCGTTCAAACGGGGCCTACGAAAGCTCAAGCCAGTCCAGTATGATTCATTCGAGAATGCGGGCATCGATTGCTGCTGAACTCGAATCACTTCGCCAAGCCGGATGGGGGGTTGACAAGTGGTTGGCGGAGGTCGAGGACGCCCCGCTGCAAGTCGCTCGGGAATTGAGCGATGCGCGACCCCACCTCCTGCGTCATGATGTTCTTCGACGTCGTCTTCTCGCATTGCCTTGGGAAAGAGACGTGAAATTGGCCTTGGAAGTGGAATTGATGAGTCAGCAGCCGCCTTGGTTGGCTCACCTCAACTTGCAAATCCCAAATTACACCACGCACCTCGCTTCACGCGCCATCGAGGACGAGGGGTATGAATTGCAACTCTGGCAACCCCCCATGGGCCGCCCCACTCTGGTGCCCATCCCTGAACACCGCGAGCGGCAGGTGCTTCAACCCGCTTCAGCGCTTGAAGAAGCACACGAAGCCATGTTGGAAGCCATGGATGCTGGCGAGGAAGAAAAGCCCCTCGACGAAAACGTAAGCGAGAGGACTCCGAAGGAAGTAATGAAGCCGGATGAACCGACCCTGGCGACTCCTATTGAAGAAAAAGAGGAAGAAATCCTCGAAGCGGTTTTGGAAACAAAAGAATCCCCAACTCAGCCCATGGAGGACGAAACCACCACCGTATCAACCGAGGTAAACACGGTTGATGGGACCAAAAAAGCCCTCGCTTCGCTGACGAATCTTGTGGCGGTGTTGGGCCTTAGTGAACTGGCTGCAACCGTTGAACAAGGAGGATTAGAGGCGCTTCAGGATGTGCGGCGGAATTTAGCGGGACAGGTGAACGTTGTTCCGAGGGATGTCCGCATCGGTCGATTATTGCGCCTCTCCTTGCGCCTCTTACCTGCTGGAGATCATGATGACAATGAACGGGCGCTTTTGTTAGCCGCTCTGGGCGACATGGTGCCCACATTGAAGCGGTGGACTCGTCGACGTTTGGAAGCGCGCCATTCTGGGTCAAAAGGAAATTTTCTGGCTGATGCCGTGGAATTGGGAGTTGCCCTCGAGCGTATTCCTGGCCTCGGCCAACACCTCCCGCTCGGAGAAGATAATTGGCCACTGCCAAGCGACATGGCCGGACTGACAACCGAAGTCTCAAAACTTGCGCAAAGCGTCAACCTCCCCTCTGCGGGTGGCGTCAAAGCATAATCAAGTCAAGTCATCCCAAAGGGCATCTTCGTCCATTTGAGCCTTGGATGGAGGCGGCGGAAGAAGAGCGGGGGGCAACGGAGCCGGAGGCAATTGCGCCGGAGGCGGCGGCGTTGGAAGGGGCGCCGGGGCCGGCAGTGGAGCGGGCGGCGGTGGAAGTACAACAGGGGGCGGCGGGGCTGTTTGAGCGGCGGCAGGCGGCGTTGGAAGAGGGGCCGCGGGCAAAGCATTCGCCGTGGAGACCGGGGGGCCACCTACGGGCATAGAAGCCGGGGGAGGGCCAGTTGGCGTTGATGCCTCGTGTGGTGTAGGATTGGATGCGGTTGTGGGCGGCGGCAGCGGAAGGGGTTGCGGCGCTTCTGGCGCAGGGGCAAGAACGGGGGTTGGAGCGGGCTGTGGAGGTGCAGCCATGGCTTCGATCACGGCATCAATGTGTTGCGTTTCCAACGTTGATGTTCGCAAAAATTCAACGAAGGCAGGGCCTAAAAGAGCCGTGCTGTTGTGAATCAAGTAGGGCTCCTGGCGCCAACCTGAAAGGTAAAAGTCATGGCGGCCACCATGGTCTGAGAATGAAATTCGGTGGAGGTCGAGTTGAGTCAATAGCAAGCCTGCTACACCAGCCAAGACGAACGCCCCGCCGCCAATCGCCAACAATCCTTGTGCAAAACTTGTGGCCATGAGTACGCCGAAACCGATAGCACCCCACCAAACGCCTTGCAATTTTTGAAACAAATCCAGGTGGGTGTGAGAGTAGCCGGAGATGTGTTCTTTGACCAAAGCCATTCGAACGTTAAGGCGACGAACACCATCGGGATCGTAGCGTGCTTCAACAATGCGCATCAACTTCTCATCCATGACGAGGGAGGTCGATTCCAGGCCGTTCCGATGTTGGCTCAGTGGAAATTCAACCACTTCTTCACCCTGGAGTGCGAGGATGGGGGCAGCCCGAATCGGAAGGGTCCAAGGCGTTGGTTCGTCAGAAGAAGGTGGCTCATCGGAAGGGTCCAATTCGCTCTCCGCAAGGTCTGAAGTATCATCGTTGCCCGAGGAGTCCTCTTCGCTGGAATCGTCCGATTTCTCTGAAGACGTTGCCTCTTCCGGGGCTTCGTTCTCTTCCGTGGATTCCTCGTCGTCGCTGGGCCACATGACGGGGTCGTCCTCGTCCATGATGTTGGCTTATCCGGACGACCACATTAAGTGAACCGTACCGCCATCATCGATGAACTTCAGCAAACCAAACGGTCAAGCCATCAGAGGCTTCGAAGCCTTTGCCTTCCTTGGTTCCAACGACCGTGTTGGCCGAGGATTGATTCACGTAGTTGAGGACTTTCTCGGTGACTGAACCGTTGAAGAGCACCGTTTCGGCCTCTTCTGATTCGCTCAACGCAGCCTCAAGTTTGGAGGGTCCAATTTCATCAGAAAACGTTCCATCTGCAAAACGAATGATGGCTTTGTTCTTGCCCATTTCGTCAACCTTGTCAAAGAGCTCTTGGATTTCAGCTGGCGCCGCTTCCTTTTCGAACTCCTCGCCCATGTCCTTGTCCCAGTTTTTGTCGCCGCCGAACTTTTGGTCGTCTTCTGCGATTTTCTTGTCAAGTTGGTGCTTGAACTTCGCCGCTTCGACCTTTTTCTGAAGGCACATGGTAACGGTTTTCTGTGGGAGCAATTCCCACTCTTGACCAACCGGTGCTTGCGCAACGTGGTCAACTTTCATCATGTCGTAGAGTTGCATGAACAACATCTCGCCGCCCCGGTCGCCATCAATGGCGACGGTGACACTTTCCTTGCCGTTGGCGAGGTCAATGAGCTCCTGCTTGATGTTACCCGACCCATCAGCGCTGATGGCGTTTTTCACACCGCAGTTGAGCAGGTTTCGAACATCGTTTCGTCCTTCAACAATGATCAGTGAAGTTGAGGATTCGACGTTCGGTCCACAGGTCAAACCATGGAAGGATTTCGCCGTCCCGACGGTGAGTACAGAGCGGACCTCTTCAATCACGGTCTTGGACGCGGCTTCACCTGAGTTGACCAGGGTGAGAAGCAGTTCCTTGGCTCGGTCAACAACTGCCGTACGCTTTGTAGCACGGATGTCGCTGATGGCGACGACCTTGATGATGGCGTTGCAGGGACCAATGCGGTCAATGGTTTCCAGCGAACTGGCGATGATGGCCGTTTCGACATTGTCCATGCTGCTTGGAATGATGATGGTGCCATGCACCTTTCCATTCTTGGTATCCATCTCGACGTCAACGTGGCCCACGCGGGCGGTTCGTTGCAATTTCCTCAATTCGAGGTCGTCGCCGAGCAACCCTTCGGTTTGCCCCATGATGGCCCCAATGATGTCCTTGCGTTGGACGGTTCCGTTTACTTTGATATCAGCCCGAATTTCATACTTCATGGCCTTGCCTTTTCCACCGCCTCCGCGGTTTGAGTTGCCGCTTCCGCGGTTTGAGTTGTTTCTTCCCATTTGGTTCTCTCTCCTTGTTTGCACACAGCCACGATGCGTTGGGTCGACAACCAGGTTGTCGACGTCCGAGGCAACCACTTGCAGAGCAAGGGAAGTGAATGTGAACAGACACCTCCACTTGACGAGCCCTTTTGAATCCTGTGCCGTAATCGCGGCTCAAGAATGCTATTTACTCCCCCAACGGTTTCTTCAAAAGGTCGGAGTGCCTCGGTAGAATGTGTCGTCGCAACAACTCGGAGCCTTGGACGTGTTTCGTTCTACGGTGGAAGTCATGTTGGGCGATGGCGTGTTGACTCGGGAAGAAAAGCGACTCATCATCAAACTCGCCAGCGCACTCAACCTTGCTCCAGAGGAGCCCGCCTACATTTACCAGTGCATCCAGTCTGGAGAAGTTTCGAGGAGTGGCGAGCCGGTATCGCCTGAAAACATGCGCATCATTTACACAAAAGTGTTTGAAGTTGCCATCGTGAATGCCTCACTCTCTCGAGACGAATTTCGAGTGATGGCCAACTTACGAAGCCAATTTGACATCGACGATGAACTGCACGAAGAAATTGAGCAGGAACTTCGTGAAATGATGAAGGAAAAGTACGGGGACAAGGCTATGATCGACACCTTGATGGACACGCTCAGGGATTCGGTTGGATTGGTAGGTGACCTTTTCGATACCTTTAGGAAGAAATCTCCCGAAGGTGAGGAGCGGTGAATCCGTTTCTTGACGATTGGCTGGAAAGGCAATCAAGTTCTGAACTCAAATCAAAGCGTAAATGCCTCAAGTTCCTCAAAACGGCCTATGCCGCGTGCGTGAGTGATTTTGCCAACAAGCCAAGAACCGATGTCACCATGACCGAAGGGGGTTTCCGGTTTCACGTTGGAACACCCTTACCGGACCTGCGTCAAATTGCTTCATGGATGTTAACGAATGCTCCTCGAAAGCGAACATTGGCCAAGGTAGTGCCTTCCCTTTGGAAACGGCACGGTCGCGAGGATGTGAGCATTGCAGGCATCCTTCTTGCAAACCTCGAGCCATCGACGTTGGGTCAAGAGCCATGGATGGCCTTCATCCATCTGCTCCAGCGTCAAGAGCCGCTTTTGGTGGTGCTTGAAGTCGCTGAGGAATTGGTTCGTGCAGGACATGCTGTGCCGGATGATGCGTGGTTGGAAGCAGCAGCTGAACAAAGCCCCCACTGGCATCAGTATTGCGTCCTTTTCTTGTCGCTGAAGCGGGAGAACATTGGGTGTCGAGCCTTGATTGAACAAGCGCCCAAAGGCGGCGAGATGTTTGAGCGAATTCGAAGCCGATTGCTTGAATCGGAGACTTGAAGGAGTTGGCCTCCTCAATTCGTTCCATGGTGGAACGGCTTTTACCCGCAGAAGACCCCGTTCTTGAGAACGTTCTCAAATGGACCGTGGAGCGCGATGCAAAGGATGTCCGCCGCCTTCTTGAGTGGTTGCCCGAGGCTCGGTCAAGCCGTGAGCGCAAGGCCTTGCTCCAGCGGGTCCGTGGGTTGTTATCCGAACTGGAAGCAGCCCTTGATGAACTCGAAAAAATGCATTGAGGTGCCTTGGATGACCGTCGCCATCATTCTCGCCGGGGGCACCAGTCAACGCATGCAGGAAGACAAGGCCGGCATGTTTGGTGGAGTCAACCGACTTCAACGGTGTTTGCAAGAGGCAGGCCTTGAGCGAACCGTTGTGTTATGTGGTGGAGAGGAACGAAGGTCCCTTTTCGAGGGGGAGGTGATGGTTGACCCTCCAGGAGTTGAAGGTCTGCATGAACTTCTCTTGTGGTTGCTCAACGCCTTTGATGAAGGCGTTTTGTTGGTTCCATGCGATGCGTTTCTCCTCGAGAAAGAAGCGGTGCAAGCACTGCTGAACAACTCACCAAAGGGTGGCGTTCCACTCGATGAGGAGCTTCGGAGGCAACCACTGTTCGCCCATCTTCCCAAGGGGGTTGCCGTACACGAGGGTGGTCAAAATATCCGGGAAGTCGTGCAACATCTGCCATCGATCGATGTTTCTCCGCACCGTGCGGCCTTCACCAATTTCAACCAACCTGATGACCTTCAACACCCGCAACTGAAACGACGCCATCGATGAGATGAACGCGTCCCTCGGCGATCCACGTCAACACTTGTGGATACAGTCGATGTTCCTCGACTTTCACACGGGCGCCCAACGTCGCCTCATCATCGTCCGTGAACACAGGTACTGGCCGTTGAGCAAGGATGGCCCCTGTGTCCATCCCTTCGTCCACCAAATGAACCGTGCAACCCGTGATGGTGGTCTGCGAGGCCAGAACATCCCGATGAGCGTGAGCGCCAGGAAAGTGAGGGAGAAAGGAAGGATGTATGTTCACCACGCGATTGGCCCAATCGCTTAGGAAAAGGGGAGAGAGGAGGCGCATATAGCCTGAAAGAACGACCATTTCAACATTGTAATCGGCTATTTGATGCAGAATCTCCGCCTCATGTTCTTCCCTTGAACGGGGGCGTCCCTCATGATTTTGTTCCACGACCAGAGTCGGGACACCAAGACGTTGGGCGCGTTCAAGACCTTCAATGCCTGATTTATTGGCGACCACAACCACGGTTTGGTGGAGAAGGTTTTGCGTTCGCTGTGCTTGAACGAGTGCTTCCATGCCGCTTCCCGACCCCGAAAGAAACACCGCACATCGAAGCGGTTGGTCGGCGGTGGCGGTTCGCCCACCGACGGGAATTGAATCCATGATTCACCCAGAGGATGCGGGGTTTCAACCCTTTCCATCCCCTGCAAAGAGGTTTTATTACGGCCGCCACCGCCATTGACGAGGACAGATGTCAACAAACGCAGCATCCTCGAATCCCACAAAAGGGGATGAACGACAAGGTCGCGAAAGCGAGAATGCCGTGCTCATGGACGAGGAGATCATTCGTGATGTGCTGTCCAATCACAAGCCCAGTGCCAACCCGGTCGTCCGGTTGATTTGGGTCGTTTTTGGAAGCGTCTTTGTGGTCTTCGCCGGGATTGGCGTGTTGCTCCCCGGATGGCCAACGACCTCCTGGTTGGTGGCTGCTGCCTATTGTTACGGTCGGTCTTCTCAACGTCTTTTTCGTTGGCTTCTCACGAACCGGGTGTTTGGTTCGATTCTTTTGAACTATTACCGAAACGGCCGGGCTCTTCCTTTTCATTCAAAGATGGTCATTTGTGGCCTTATCGCCGCCGTCTCTGTGGCCTCCATATGGTACATCACCTCACTAGGAGACCCAGGGTTTGGTCAAACCACCATCGCCATTGTGGCCCTCATTGGAATCTGGTGGGTGGGATGGAAAGTCCCCTCGCTCGAGTAGCCGCTCAATGGCGGAACAGTCGGTGGCCCGTGAACAGCATGGACATGCCGCGAGCGTTGGCTTCGTCAATCACTTCTTGGTCGCGAATCGAGCCCCCGGGTTGGACAACGGCTGAAGCCCCAGCGTCGGCTGCTTGCTCCAATCCATCTTTGAATGGGAAAAATGCATCTGACGCAAGAACGCAGTTCTTGGCTCGTTCGCCGGCCCGGCGGGCAGCGATTTTCACCGCTTCCACTCGGCTGGTTTGGCCGGGGCCGATGCCCACGGTCGCCGTGCCTTGCACCATGACGATGGCGTTGGATTTCACTTGCTCACAAACGCGCACGGCGAACTTCATACTGTCGATTTGCAATGATGTGGGTTCAACCTCGGTAACCGTTTTCGCTTTGCTCCAGTCGATGATGGGTGGCTCCTCTGTTTGCACCAAAACGCCTCCCTCGATGGGTTTGCGAACCACTTGTCGTTGAAGCGGAGCCAAACGATTGTTCGGAGATTCAATGGTCAACAAACGGCGATTTTTCTTGGCCATCAGGGTCGTTTTGGCCCCCTCAGCATACCCGGGAGCCATCATAACCTCAACGAACAAGTCTCCTATGGCTTCTGCCGTTGATGGTTCAACGACCTCATTGAAGCAGATGATGGAACCAAAAGCGGATTCAGGGTCGCTGGCAAGCGCCATCTCAAACGCTTCTCGTTGGGTGGCGGCCAGAGCGGCACCACACGGATTGTTATGCTTGACAATGACACAGGCATGTGGGGTCGCTGGCCATTCATCGGTGGACAGTGAACGGCACAACCGAAGTGTGGCGTCAGCATCGCTGTAGTTGTTGTACGACATGGCCTTTCCACCCTCGACCTGGGCTGTCACGAGGGTGCTATGCCCTTCGGGGGCGTCATGGCTCACGTACAGAGCGGCGGCTTGGTGCCCGTTCTCGCCGTAGCGAAGCGTCCCCACTTGATGGCTCGCCGAGAGTATGCTCTGAGGAAGGCGGTCGCGCTGTTCTTCCATGGAGGAAAAGGTGGCTGGGTCGCCCGTGGTCCGTCGGTGCAATTCTTGCGCTATCGCAACATCGTAGGCCGCTGTGTGTTCGAACGCCTCCAACGCCAGCGACTGTCTGAGGTCCATCTCAACGGCCGCCGGAGTTTCAGCTTGCTCAAGGGCGTTGAGGAGGGCGGGGTAGCGGTCAGGATTGGTGGCGATCAACACGTGTTGATGGTTCTTCGCTGAAGCACGAACCATGGTCGGGCCACCAATGTCGATCATCTCAAGCAGTTCATCGTTGGAAAGTGGTGGCGTTTTTGCAGCAGCGTCGCCAAAGGGATAGAGGTTGCAAGCAACCACGCGGATAGGAGCGTAGCCAAGTTGAGAGAGTTCTGCTGCGTCTTTTTCTTGGTGCAAACGAGCGAGAAGCGGTCCGTGAATGGCAGGATGAAGGGATTTGACACGACCATCAAAAATTTCCGGATGTTGAGTGACATCCGACACAAGGCGAACATCAAGCCCTGCTTCCGAAAGTTTTCGGGCGGTGCCTCCGGTTGAAAGGATCTCAAAACCAAGGTTTGCGAGCCCCCGAGCGAACGCTACGATTCCTGTCTTGTCCCATACGCTGAGAAGGGCTCGGGGCGGGGGAGAAACGGCTTTCATGGACTGAACCCGTTATCGTAGTTGCCCCGTCGGATGCACTTGAACATAGCGACAAGGTCCACTTGCCATGGAAATCAATCGCCCCGGGCTGAGATGACTTGGTCCACCCGGAGCAATCCACACGTGGTCTCCGTCGCCGACTCCAAGGCGTGGTGGAGGGTAGCCGAGGGTAGCCAAGTGGATTCGATGAGGTTAATCTCACCCGTTGCGTCAACGCCAGAATCAACATCGCCGTTTCGATGGGCAGCGCGTAAAGCGAGGAGGGTGTCAAGGCGGTCAACGCCTGCATTTTGGGCCAGGGTGGATGGGATGTTTTCAAGGGCCCGAGCAAACGCCTCCATCGCTAAACGCTCACGCCCGGCTTGGCCTTCCGCCGCTTCTTTGACGGCCAAGGAAGCGCCCATGTGAAAACTGCCTCCTCCTCGGACGATGTTTCCTGTCTTCATAGCGAGCGAGGTCGATCGGAGGGCGTCGTACAGGCCGCGAATGGTCTCCTCAACAGCCGCTCCATCGCCCCCACCGACATCCAATGTGACCAAACCTGCCTGCTTGCCAAAGCGCATGCAAAGACGTTCCCTTCGTCCATCCAATCCTTCCCCTGTTTCAATTTCGAGGGATGAAAATTGTCCGAGCATCGAGGAATCTGCATCGTCAAGGTGGTCGCACATGGTGGCGCCCGAGGCTCGAGCAATGTCTTCAATGCCTGAACGCTCAAGGCCTCCGAGAACGAAACAGCCTGCATCAGTAAGCGCATGAAAAATGCTCGGCTTGATGATATCTGCACTGAACACCGCCGTCGCACCGGTAGCAAGAACTGCCTCAACCTTCTGCTGGAGAAGGGTTTCTTTGGCCTCGATAAAGGCCATCCACTGGTCGGCCTTTTCAACCTCAATTTCGGTTTCGCGAACCGTTTCCTCTTGGTCCAGGGGGCAGGTTAACGCCAGCAGCGTCCCTGCCTCAAGGCTTCGAGGGAGGCGGTCAAGGGTCAGGGCCGCATCAAGAACCAAGCCATCGACCAAACGAGTGTCGTAGAGGTTGCCTTGCGTCCGCTTCGCCATGCGAACGTCTTCATGGTCAACACCATCGTTGGAGGCTACCGTCTGAAGTGCTTCGACAATGAAACGGGCGAGGGTGCTGTCCCCTGTGTCAGCAGAGGTTCCGGTCATGGCGGTCTGGGCGATGGAATGCAAGCGTTCGTCGTGATTATCCAGTGCTTCTGAACGCGTGTCCAAGTGATTCAAAGCAACCTCAAGGGCCGTTTGGTACCCTTGGATGCAGACCAGAGGGTGAAGTCCTCGCTCCAGCAATCGGCCAGCTTCACGCATGAGTTCACTGGCAAAGAGGAGACATCCTGTCAC